>Ga0182739_1000087_pt1 | contig 199280 bp, 241 predicted proteins | sample eDN5th30CBELigBY_FD_128873 | JGI IMG/M metagenome (GOLD analysis project Ga0182739, IMG submission 128873) | Enriched backyard soil microbial communities from Emeryville, California, USA - eDNA 5th pass 30_C BE-Lig BY (version 2) (version 2) | ecosystem: Environmental > Terrestrial > Soil >...
CCGCCTTGAAGAGCGAGCGTTCTGCATCGACCTGCGCATTGCCGCTAAAATCCCTCGCGACAGAGGTGCGGCAAAGGACGAGGCTCGTGTCGCCGAGGTAATGATGGCCCAGGATGGTGACCGCGTGCCCTTTCGGAATGTATTTCCGCGAGAAATTCTCGAGATCGCTCTCCGAAGCCTCGAGACCGTCGCTATCGACCAGGTAGCCTTTCACGCCGCGCCCGGCGACGATGATCGTCATGCCGTTGCTGTCCATCGTGCAGTCGAGTTCGCCACCGTCGCGGGCGCCGATATGCAGATTGTTCTCGGTCATGGCATGACGCATGGACCTCACATTGTCGAAAGGAAGGGGTCCGATTTGAATCTGGCCGTTCATGTCAATTCCTCATTTATAGAGCCGGTCGAGCAAAGTCGAACTCGGACTGCGCTGTCTGTTGCGATGCAGCATCGGTCTTACCCATAAAATCGTCAACATTTTTCACGCGATGCTTTTCATCGGTCTTCTTGGTTTTGGCCTTGCTTCCCATTCCGCGGAAGCTGAGCTTGTTGATCGCCCTCTCGTCGGTTTCCATCTTCGAGATGAGCGACATGCCTACGTTTTCGTCAGTGGATCCCGGGATGAACAGATAGCCGATATCTACGTTCTGTTCCTGCCCGATCCTCCAGATCCTGTCTTCGATCTGGGACATGTTCGAAGGCGAGTAATCAGGTTCGACAACCCGCATTCTGGCCGACGCGGTAGCGGTAATGCCAGTCGCCCCCGAGAGCGATATGATGAGAAGTCTGGCATTCGGATCTTCCTGGAAGCTGTCGATGATCTCCTGACGCTTCTTGCTAGACGTGACTTTGCCGTCATAGACAAGCACCCCTTTCGGAAAATGTTCTCTTGCCATACCAGCGATCGTCTGAATCACCTCCTTGTGGTGCGCGAATGCAACAGTTTTTCTCTGCTCACCGATCGGGAGGTCATTATCGGCCAGGAGTTCATCGATGATGAACTGGCCGGCGAGGGGTGCCTTGAGTCGCCCGATGTTAGCCCTGAATCTGGCCAACTCATTGAAATCAATCCCCTTCATGCCAGGGCCATCGATCACGTCGATCAAGGCTGTCGCGACCTTCGATTCCCCTGGTCTGATTTTCACGTTGCGGAATGCGCCCGCCCTTTCCAGGAGTTGTTCCAGCTCCGTTTCGGCCGACCGGAGCATCTTGATATCCGCCGCAGACAGTTTGTAGGGCATCGGGATCGGTGTGCGAAATTTTGGTGGCAATTCCGTATCGCGCTTCAGTCTCCTGATGAAACTTCCCGAACCTCGCATCCGCATCTGGAGCTCGAGCTCGCGTTGCGGCTTGCCAGGAAGCGGAATGACGACCTGATATTCGCGTGAACCTTTCTTCATCTTTTTCTTGATGAGAGCAGGTGGTTCGTAACGGTTCATGAACACCTGGCGGGCTTCGGGCCCCCTGCCCCAGATATCCGGCCTGGAGGATGACAGCAGCGGCCAGAGTTCGGAAATCCGGTTGGGTTTCGGCGTTCCCGTCAGGTGAACCAGCAAGCCGTTCGTGGAAATGGGGAGCATGTCCCGGAAATCGGCGTCCTCCCGACTGCCGAGGAGCGTTCCGAGAATGGCCTGGGTTCTCTGCGCTTCGTGGTTCTTCATGTTATGGGCTTCGTCGGCCAGCACGAGATCCCATTCCTGTGCGCGCAGCCTGGCCTCGTGCCTCTGGGCGATATCGTAGTTGATGACGACGACATCAGTGTCGGGAAAGAAGTTTCCCTCCGCGTGACCTATTGTGAGATCCGGATTTGTTTTCCACTTCTCGATCTCGCGAACCCATTTGAGCCGCATGTTTGCCTGGCAGATCACCAGCACCCTTTTGGCTTCCGCGCGACCGTTCAGGATGCCGATACCCTGGATGGTCTTGCCCAAACCCATGTCATCCGCGAGGATAGCCCCCTTGTTGACATCGAGAACCTGCTGGATTCCGCCTTTCTGGAAATTCAGGTAGTCCAGGCCATCCGGGACTGGAACGGCGAAATCGTCCGGAACATCATGCGTTTGCGAGCTTTCGATGAACTTCCATGATCTCGCTTGCATTTTTGCAGCGACATTTCTTGCGGTTTCATTCATGAACGGCGAAAGGTTTTCGGCCATGAAGCTGTCGCGGGTGGCGTAGGGTTGAGACCCGAAAGCCGACACAAGCGATTGTGACGGATTCTTGACCGGCAGCCATCCCGCGCCTTCGAGGAATTCCCTTCTGTCCGGATCGTCCTCATTGCAGTTTGCAATGAAGGTCTCTCCCTTGACCACGACGGAGAGAGCGTCGTTGCCCCTTATGTCAGCAGCGGTCACTCCGGTAATCGCGTTGTAGGCATTTGCCCTCCGGGCGCCGGTAGCACGTTTGAGGAAATCCGCCGCATCGCGATTTGGAGCGACGCCGAACTGCTCCTGGAGCAAACGTGCAAGATACATCGGACGCGCGCCGGTCGACCCGGCAGTGTTCCAGTAGACGAACTCCCTGTCATCCTTCCAGGCATTCAGACCGTGGAAAAACAAGAATTTTCGCAGATCCTTCGGAAAGATCTCGGCAGGGCCGGACACGTTGACACTGAAACTCGAGGGAAGGCCCTCGAACTTGGATTCCTTTTCCTTGTATCCGAAATAGAGTGGCACCGCGCGTCTCCGATCCTGTATTCGCACGAATGGTAGTCTTGGCCTGAGAAAAGCCCAACTACATTCATGTGGATTGACAGCACTGGCGCAGGCCGCGCAGGCAGGCGGATGCCCGCCTACATGGTCCGCGGGCACCCGGGAACCTCTTGACCAACCACGTCGCGACAAGCCCCTTCCAAGCCACTGCATTGGTGGGGGAGCCGAAGGCGAGCGATGCCTTCAGTCCGGCCGCTCCTGCGCCCGGACACAATCTCTGACCGTTTCCAGGCTGACCTCGCCGCAGTTCGGGACATGAACCATAGAATTGCTCTGGCTGAAGACGCAGTTTTCGATATGGGAATAATCTTGCAATCTTGTGCAAGAGCCAATACCATTTTCGCATAATGGCCTCAACCCGCACCATCAGCTTCCGGCTTTATCCCTCCAAGGCGCAGACCGCGCTTCTGGACGCGAAGCATCGCATGCTGCGCGACCTGTGGAACGCGGCGATCGAGGAGCGCATCGGCGCCTGGGCCCGGGGCGTGCGCATCAGCCGCTCCGACCAGGAGAAGAGCCTGCCTGATATCCGCGCGGATCTGGGCGGATGGCGCGGCCTGGTCCATACCCACGAGGCGCAGGTGGTGCTGAAGCGGCTGGATCTGGCCTTTCAGGCCTTCTTCCGCCGGGTTGCCGCCGGCCAGAAGCCGGGCTTTCCGCGCTTCAAGAGCGCGGAACGCTTCCGGGGCTGGGGCTACAAGGAGCACGGCAACGGCTTCAGGGTCGAGATGCGCGACGGCTGGCGCCATGGCCGGGTGCGGCTCTTCGGCATCGGCGAGATGCGCATGCGCGGCGTGGCCCGCACCCCGGGACGGATCCTGAAGTCAGATGTCTTCCGGGATATGCGCGGCTGGCAGCTGAGCCTGGTGGTCGAGACGGACTGTGCCGAGCGTGCGCCGGCCAACGGCCCGGCGATCGGCCTCGACTGGGGCGTGGCCGAGTTCGCCACCATCGCGCAAGAAACGGAAGATGGTCCCTGCTTCGAGGCGGTGCCGAACCCGCGCCATCTGGACGCGGAAACGGAGGCGCTGCGCGCGCAGCAGCGCGGCCTGTCGGCGCTGGCCCGGGCCCGCAAGGTCAGTCGGGGCGCGCTGAAGAAGCAGCGGCGCGCACTGGCGCGCAAACACGCCAAGGTGGCGGCGCGGCGCAAGGACTTCCTGCACCAGCTCACCGCCCGCATCGCCGGCCGGCACCGTCTGATCGCGACCGAGAAGCTCACCGTGCGGAACATGACCGCATCGGCGCGCGGCACGCGCGATGAGCCGGGCCGCAACGTGGCCCAGAAGGCCGGGCTGAACAGATCGATCCTGGACGCGGCCCCGACCGCGTTCCTGAACATGCTCCGATACAAAGCGGCAGAGGCTGGTTCGGAGTTCCTCGAGGCGGACACCCGACGGCTGAAGCCGTCGCAGCGCTGTCCGGACTGCGGTGCGGTCCGGAAGAAGACGCTGTCGGTCCGCCACCATGACTGCGACGCCTGCGGGTGCAGCTATGGCCGCGACGAGGCGGCCGCGCTCACCCTGCTGCGTTGGGGGCTGGCCGAGGTGGCGGCGCGCGAAAGCGTGTCAGACCCGGACACGCCTGAAAACGGTCACCCGGCCGGGACGGTCGGGGCCTCAGATCCGCCTCTGGCGGCCTGAGGCCGAAACCCCCTCCAAGCTACGGCATTGGTGGGGGAGGTTCATAAGCCCCGTCCGAATATCTCCAGGCGAAGCCACCGGTCCTTTCGCTCCCATTTCTCATTTTCGCTGAAGTTTGATCTGGACATTGCGTGAGAATTCTGCCTATGCAGGTGTTGCAGCACTGGCGTTTCATGGTACACAGGCCCATGACCGGCAGGTTAAACAACGGGCAAGAAATGCCCGGACAACGATAGTAAAGGCTTCAATTGCAGGCGAGGGTGCCGCGGCCGTTGGTTGCGAAAGCCGGTCGCAGTAATGAACGGAGACACAGATGGCGAATAATGAGCAAGTAACGGAACTCTCGAAGCGCAGCCAGGCTGTCGATTTCAACACCGAGGTCATCACTCCGAAAGATGCCGAGGCCATGTTGAAGACGGCAACGAACCCGAAAATCGACGAACGCGCGGTGGATGCCTATGCCACGGCCATGGCGAGCGGCGGCTGGTTCCAGAACGGCCAGCCGATCGTTTTCGACGAGAACGGTTCTCTCATGGACGGCGTGCAGCGGCTCCATGCCGTCGTGAAGACGGATACCCCCATCAAGACCCTCGTTGCAAGAAATGTGCGCAACGACACCTACCATACGATCGACCAGCATCGCCGCAGGAACTATGCGGGGGTGCTGGAGAGCCGCGGCTATCGCGACGCCGGATCGATCGTGCGCACGATGAGCAAGCTCATAAAAATCGAGAATGGTGCGCTCAACAGGAATCCCCTGCCTGTGTCGTGGAACCGGTATGACCGGGTGCTCGACAGCAACCCGGAAATCCTCGATGCGGTTGCCATTGCCGCGGAATTGAGGGGCAGCGCCCTTCACTCGACACCTCGCCCAATCCTGATCTTCCAGGCAATTCGCGCCGGGAAACAGAAAGAGGTGCGTGAGTTCCTGGAAGAGCTGTCGCCGGGTTACGAACCCAGCAAGATCACTGCGGCGACGCAGGCAAGGATGCGTCTCGGAGCCTGGAACAACGATCCGTCGATCCTCGTCGATATCGACAAGGTCCTCGGGAACACGATCTGCTACTTCAATGCCTATTGTGAGGGAAAGACGCTTCCTGACAACTTCGTCTGGAACCCAGACCTGGGCCGGCGCAGGAACGCCGAGGGCCGCTGGCAGGATTCGGATACGGTTATTCGCAGTGGCAAGGTTCGGGGTCTCAGTGCAAGAGGCTTCAACCAGATCATGGGCGAAGAGGATATCTCCAGAGACGAGCTCGTCAGGCTTGCGCGCCGCTTCATGCTGCGGACGCCTTCCAAGCAGGCGCCGGATGATGATGGCTTCTCGCTCATGAACGACGACCGTATGGATATCGAGGCGTTCAACGAGTTCATCGACAGCACCGAGGAGGGTGACGTCGTTGGGCTGCGGGAGAAGATCCGCAAGGAGATCAATAAACGTCTGGTTGAGGAGGCTGCGCCTCCGAACCTCGGACTTCCTGTCGTCGACGGCTATCAAGGTCTGCGCAACGGCAAGATCGACATGATGGCAGGCTACGATATCGAGGCCGGGGTCGTTCACGAGCTTGTCGAGGGCCAGAAAGCCAATAACGAAACAGAGGTTTCGGCACGGATGATCATCGTGACGCCGGAACTTGCCGAGAAATGGCTGTCTCAGCAGATCAACCGTCACAACCGGAAGATCCAGCCGACGCATATCAGCGCCATTGCCAGGGACATCAAGAATGAGGAGTGGATGGTCAACGCGCAGCCCATCAGCTTCACCGCCGATCCCTTCAAGGCGGGCGCCGACGACAACCTGCGGCTTCTCAATGGTCAGCACCGGTTGAGGGCAGTCATAGAGGCTGACACTCCGATCGAGGTTCCGATCGCGATCAACGTGCGGGAGGAGGCCTTCCCGACCTTCGACGTGCATGCCAAGCGCTCTGTCGTCACCGCTCCGGACAGGACAGATTCCAGGGTCCTGTCCGCCGCGGCCCGGTTCCAGTGGAAGGAGGACAATGGCTTCAAGATCATGGAAAGCTCTGCCTCCCCGACGGCAACCGAGATCAAGCGCACGCTCGAAAACCATCCTGGGCTTGCGGAGAACTTTCCGCGATCGCGGCGGACCGGCATGGTCAAGATCGCCTCGGCCGGTGTTCTTACCTACTTCTTCTACCGGATCTCCAGGAACGACAAGAAGCTCGCCCAGGATTTCATGGATGACCTCGAATACGGTCAAGGTCTCGACAAGGGGAACCCGGTCCGGACCGCCCGCGAGGACTTCCTGTCCGACAGGGGTAAGATGAGCCGACGCGAAGTGCTCTCGCGCTTGCTCAGCGCCTGGACCGCATACAAGGCCTGGCGCGGCAAATCGGCGAAAGCCGCAGCAAAAGCGGCAGCTGCTGAGGAAGCCTCCGATGCTGGAAATGAGCAAGAGCCGGATGACCAGACGGTCATGGAGCTCTGATCTTCGACTGCATGGACTTTTAAGGGGGCATTGCATTGCCCCCTTTTTCGTTTGAGGACCTTGATGAGTGCAAAGCGCAGAGATGGATTGAAATCATCATGCGAAAAATCGTATCATGCAAAAACAGGAGTTTTCGCATGACACTGAACACGCGCCAACAGAGCTCCAGAATTGGAGTAACAGTGACCCCCACGCCCGGCTGGGAGCCTCTCATCGCAGATGGCGAAACTGTTTTCAGCTCCCGACGGGATCGTGGATCCTCTCTCCCCCCGCAAGTCAAAACCAGCTCGGCTGGATCCCGGCAACGACGTCGTGCAGGGCAACCTAAAGCGACCGAACGGCCATCAGGCGTCATGGACGATACCGGTTCGGACCTCTCGGGATGGGATGGCTCCCGCCGTAACCTGCAAGGCACCGATAATCCGCTGGAGATCGACAAGAAGGCGTTGGACATCGCCCTGATGATCGTTCGGGGGGACTTCCGACCGTTGGACATCACCCAGGAAATGGTCGGCGCCACGCTTTGGCATGAAGGCCAGATTGTCATAGCGCAAGATGGCAGGCAACCTCTGGCGGCTCCCCCGCCAGGTCCACCCGCTGAACTCGCCCGGGACATTCCACCCGAATACGTCGAAATGCTTGATGACCTGAAGAATGGCCTTGGAAGAGAATGGCGATCGGCGACCGAGATCGCACGTCTTGTCGACAACGGTGACAAGGATGGTGAGCTTGCGCGACGTGAAGTATGTCGCCGCAAGTTGAAGCGCCTCGCTGCAGCCCGAATTATCGATCAGGAGATCCGTCGGATCAGGAACAGGGATTGCCCCTTCTTCAGGAACATCCACCGATGAAGCCAGGAATTCTTCTTTACCGGACCATCCTTCTCCCTTTTCGTCTGGTCTGGAAACTTACGGCCGACAGGCATGCACCTGGGCTGGAGCCTTTCCCGATTGAACGGGGTGAGCCCGAAGTGATCGACGGCATGACAATCGTCGCCGGCGAGAAACGGATTCGGATCGCCGGAATGGTCACGCCCTCAACGGAAACGGCCGAGGGGCGCAAGGCGGCACATGCGCTTGCCCGGATTATCGCACCACGGTTCATTCATGCGGTTCCCGTGACCAGAATGCCGGATGGGACATTCGTTGCCCGGCTCTACTCCGGACGCGGAGAGATTTCCAGAATCATGGTTCGTGAAGGCCATGCGGCAGCTCGCAGCACTAAGCTCTAACAGCCAGCGAAAATGTGAACCTCCCCGCCCTGAAGGGGGAGGTTTCCCTGCGCCAGGTGATAAGGCCGCAAAACATCACTATCATCGGTTTTATACACGCCTAACCTCTTGTTTTGAAATTCGAGCCATTCATCTTCCCGTGTGGAGCCAAGGCTCCGCAGTTGAAGGATATTCCGAGGGAGGCACGAATGCGATGCGGCCAGCTAAAGTGGTTTGATTATGTGAAGGGTTACGGATTCATAGTCCCGGATTGCGGCGGAGGAGACGTATTCCTTCACATCACCGCGTTACATGCCGCAGGCTTCGAGAAGCTCGACGATGGATTCCGACTCAATTTCGAGATGGTTGTCGCGAAAGATGGAAGGGAGATGGCTGGAAGCATAACGCCGGCCATCCCTTGATTTCCGTCCCCTGCGCAATGACAGGGGACGGAGGCCAGTTCACGCCAGGCGCATGTCGTCCAGCATGAACTGGCAATAGGTCTTCCCATTGTAATGGTTGAGTTGGACCTTTCCGATCGCATCGACGTCACGGCCGACCGTATCGGCGATTTTGTCGCCGAATGGAGTTCCGACAACATTGAAGATGGGCGCGTTGATCCAGGATCTGCCTTGTTGGAGGCGGATCCGCATGTGGACTTCCTTCATGTAGTCGATCCTTTCGACACGGGCGCCGCGGATGAGGATCATGGGTTCGGTGTTGCTGGTCCCATATGGACGCAGTGCCTCGAGAGACTCGATGAAATCGACGTTGATCCTGGAGATCGCCGTTTCGAGATCGATCACAGTCGCATAACCGGTGGCAAAATATTCCGAGGCTTCTATTTTCTCGTTCATGAAACTCGTGAATTTCTCGACCTGCTCCGGTGCAAGCGTCAATCCACCCGCCATGCCGTGACCGCCGCCTTTGAGGATGATGCCGGCTTCAGCGGCTTCGATGATTGCATGACCGATATCGAAGCCCGCCACAGACCTGGCCGAACCCTTCAGGTTTCCCTCATGATCGTGGGTGACCACGATCGATGGCGCGCTGAACTGCTCCTTTGCGCGTCCGGCCGATATGCCAACGACGCCCTCGTGAGCAGCGTCGACCACAGCCATCACAAGTGTTCGATCGACCCCGGGAATGCGGTGTGACATCTGCTCGATGACGGCATCCGTGACCTTCTGGCCAATCGCCTTACGCTCATCATTGATCACGTTCAGTTCCTGGGCGCGCTCTGCAGCCTCGGCGGCATCCTTGCAGAGCAGGAGCTGAACACCGAGGATGCTGTCACGGATCCTGCCGGCGGCGTTGATCCTCGGGCCAAGAGTCCATCCACAATCCCTTTCACCCACGTCCTTGATCTCTCCATTGTTGGCCGCCTGGATGAGGGCTCGCATGCCGATGCGCTCATGCTTGTTCATCACGATCAGACCCGACCGGACATAAGCCCGGTTGAGGCCGATGAGCGGAACGACGTCGCCAACCGTGCCGAGCGCAACCAGATCCAGCAGAGCGAAGATATTGGGAACTTCGCCAGGCCGCCCTTCCCGTCCGTCGAAGAAGCCGGTTTCCTTCAGCTCCCGCATCACCGCGGCCACGAACATGAAGCATACGCCTGCGGCGCAGAGATATCCCAGTCCCGATGTGTCATCGCGCCGGTTGGGGTTGATGACTGCGACAGCCTTTGGCAGATGATCTTTCGGAATATGGTGATCGATCACGACGATCTCCATCCCCGCCTGATCGGCAGCATCCAACGGATCGAATGCGACGATGCCGGCATCCAGGATGGCAACCAGGTTGCAGTCCTGGTCGTTCTTCATGGACAGGAGCCCGGGAATGTTTGGGCCGTAGCCTTCCTTGATGCGATCGGGAATACGGATGACATAATTCTCATGGCCGCACATCTCGAGGAAGCTGCCCATGATCGCGGCCGAAGTCTCTCCATCTACGTCGTAATCGCTCCAGAGGCCGATCTTCTCTCCGGCCCACAAGGCCTCGGCAAAACGTTTCGCACCCCGTTCCATGTCCTTGAGGACGAAAGGATCGGGCATTGCCTTCTTGATCCTCGGCTCTAGAAAGTCATCCAGATTCTCCGGGCCGACGCCTCGGGATACAAGAATTTTCGCAATGTGTTCGGGTTGTCGCATTGCCTGGAGTTTTCGAACGACATCTTCGTCCTGCTGGGCTGAACGCCAGTTCCGCCCGAGAAACGACAGCTTCTCGCTCGAGGTGATGTCTATGGCACCGACTTTCATGAGGGCCTCTCTCTCGCTTGTTCGTGCTCATTGTGCTTTTTCGATACATTTTTCGCAATGATTATTTTTGCGCGATGCGTGCGAATATGCTACGGTTAAACAATTTCGTTAAATGAGCACCAAATGAACATGATCAATGCGCTACCAGGGACAGATCCCGACAACACCATTTTCGAGATGGTCAATGGCGACTTGTTCGACCCTCTCGATCCGGACCCCGACAAGATCGAGGTCGAGGTCATTGCGACCGTGCTCGGGAATTCCTGCCGCTTCGGCGGGCATGTTCCGCGGTTCTACTCGACGGCGCAGCATTCCATTCTCGTTGCATTCCTTGCACCGAGGGATCTGCCGGCACAGCGATATGCCCTCTTCCATGATGCCGACGAAACGCTCGGCCTTCCCGACATGCTGACCATGGTCAAGAAGGCATTCGGGAATTTTGTCCGCGCCCAGGCACAAATCGCGTCGGCCGTCGAGAAGCGCCTGAAACTGGATCCTGCGGATCACAAGAGGATCAAGCCCGCAGACAGACAGGCACTTAACCTCGAGAAGCTTCAGCTTCGGAAAATCGGTTCGAACAGTTTCTGGCAGTCCTGGACAGGTGGGTTACATACACCGGAAGGCATCACGATCGATCCCCTATACCCGGATGCCGCGCAGGAGCTGTTCTGGCAGGCCTATGAACGGGTCTTTCTGGCTGAGAAGCCCATTACAGTCGAATGGCTCAATCAGCGTCCCGGGTTCACCGTGGAGCCGCAGGAGCTCCGCTATGTCGATTGGCACGATCGGCGGGTAATGGCCGCATGATTATTCGGGAAAAGTTTTCCCGTTCCAACATGAAGATCTCCGAGATCCGGTTCAGGGTTTCGGGGTTTTGGACTGATGCGGACGATAGCGCGCCTCCGCTCTCGACCTCACCTCATAAAGGGTGATTGCCCCCTTCACGAACTCTTCCAGGTCCGAGAGGCTCTCAGAATCAAGGTCGAGACCCTCGGCGTGGTTGCTGCCGATCGCGCTGGCGATGACCTTGCGTCGCGCCTCCTGGTCGGTCGGATCGTAATCTTTATGCGAGCAGACCATGATAATTCACCTCATAGCTTGTTGCCGAAGGTTATACACTCGTTCGCCCGCTTGTGAACAAAGAGCAGACTGCCGGCACCCTGGTGCCGGCAGTGATGTATTCAGGACCTGCCCCGTGAAGGGCACATGGCCCTTCAGTCACTCCAGGCCGACGGCCGTCTTGTAGGTATCCAGGAGCATTTCGGCTTCCTGCCGTTTTTCCGGGTCCATTTTCCGCAGGGCGATGACCTTCTTCATGGTCGGGACATCCAGGCCACGCGCCTTTGCTTCGGCCCAATGTTCCTTTTCCTGTTCGGCGATCGACGCGCGGTCTGCAGCGAACTGCTCCGCAACCTCGATGAACTGGCGGACCTCATCGGCTGCGACGTCATATTGGGTATCGTCATTGGGCATGGAAATCATCCTCTGTTGCCAATTTTGCAGACTGTCATTCTTCCGCCGTCGCCTGCCTCTCGGCGGAAGATTCTGAGACGCGGCACGGCTTGCCGCCTCATCGCTTCAGTGGATCCCAACGGTATGGGGAAGCTGGCCTCCGGTAGCCTGCTGAAAGACATATTCCGGCGGTGCCCGATACGTTACCAGTTCTCCTTTTCGCATGGTAAGTATCAGCATTGCTGCGAACTCGTTCAGGTTTTCCTGTTCCGACAGGACCTGAATGTTCAGCAGCGCCTCTCCCTCCTGGAGGAAGGATATCTGGCGGTTGTCCTTATCCTGGCTGATCTGGAAATCGAGCTGCGATGTGGCCGACAAGAAATCGTGCAGTTTCGATGGGTGCAGCTGATAGAACGCGGCGTGAGCATCAACAATCCTTCGTCCGGTTGCCACCGTGAAATTCGCGATGAACAACCGATCCGGTCCGCTCGGGGTCAGGATCGTATCCTGGTCACTGATGCCGATAGACACCAGTCCATATTTTCGCTTGCGCGAACCATTCATGTATAATCTCTCCGGGCATCCAAACGAAAAAAGGGGAGGGCTCATCCCTTCCCCTTCATTTTCGCAGATGCACTTGAGCAGTTCAAGACCATTTTCGCATATTACATCGTGATCTCTTCTTCGACTTCGATCAGCCATTCCGATTCCAGCTTCTCACGGACGAGGGAAAGCTGATCGACGACCAGCTCCGCCCGGGCCTGGCGCCCAAGATCCTTGTCCAGGATGCGGGTCGTAGCCCAGAAGATGGAAAGCGTGTCATCATCGAGAACATCGAGGCTCTCACGCAATTCGCGGACACTCGCAAAGCCCATGGATCGGCCGGAGAATGTCTGGATCGCAAGCTTGTCATAGCCCTGGCCCGCGAGCGCGAGGTCACATGCGGCGTCACCAAGTCCAAGAGCATCAAAGGGTTCATCGAGATAGGGTGCGATTGCCTTTTCGCATGCTCCGAGAAGTAGATCGTGGTTGCCCTTCATCGCTTTGGCCCACTTTCCGTCGAGATCGGACGTGAATTCGATTCCAGATCCTCTGCAACTGCGGTCCCAGGCGAAGTCCATACGCACATTCCAGGAAAGGTAGGATTTCCCGCCGATCTCGACGCACGGCCTCATGATGATCTCATTGATCATCGCCTTCCGGCTTCTGGCGGGAAGGTCGTATTCGCCGCTGTCATGAAAATCACGCACAGGAGAGCACCGGATATCCGCGGAGGCGTGATCGAATGCCGGCTTCATCCTTGCGGGCCCTGGCACGATATGAACGGGGGCGGAATCGATGTCATTTGCGACATTCGCACGATAGTTGTCGGAGTCACGCAGCAACGTCGCAAAAAGCGACCAGTCTGCCTTGGCGAAAATTCCCATTGCGGTCATCTGATCGGCCGATGCGCCCTTGATGCCGGATGGCTGGCCTACGATACCGTCTGTAATGACTTCGCCCTGGTCCGTGTCGATTACGGCGATTCCGTTCCGGTCGAACCGGTATCCCTGGCTTTCCACGGTTCCGAGTGCCAGGACGAGCTTGAAGTTCCTCTGGACGCCATTCACCATGTGAGTGATATCGAGCGCCTGGTTCGAGACGTGGACGTATTTGCCGGTCAGGCGCATATCCTCGTCGCGGAGAGCTTCAGGAAGATCGGATTTACCGAGGACGCCGACATTCCTGAAGTCCTGCGTCATCACGGCGGGTGAAGTCATGAGCATTGCAATTTTCCCTCTGATCCGCGCCAAGCGCGCTGGTTGTGAGCTAGATGATCAATGTGAAAATTTCGATATGATTCCCACATTTTCACATGGCATGAACGTCCGATACATTCAGAGTTGTGCCGTGGTCAAGCATTTTTTCTCACGGCTGCGCGTGGAGGATGGAGGACAACCTGTCGAAATTGTTTTCGCATGAACTGTATTGACTTGTCATGCACGAAGATTCATATTGATCAGGCCGGGAGCAATCGCGGCTATGGACATAAACGGCGGTTCTACTAGCTGGACTGGACTCGGCTGCGAAGCCGACACCTCCACCAAACTCCCTTTCGTTGAGGGCATGCGGGGGTGAAACAGTATCGACAGACTGTGAACGGGCTGATCTTTGTCTCGGTGAGCCACCACCGTTATCGGTGCAAGCACAATAGTTGCCAACGACAACCGTGCTCCGGTTCTTGCTCTCGCCGCGTAAGCGGTCAGGGTGAACCACCTTCCAAGTCCTGAGGATGAGCATCTTCAGGCGGGGTCTGCAGGCGCCTGGCAACAGAAGCCTGCAATTCATAACTTTTCGCATGATGAGCATCAGCATGTCGATCAAGATTCCCAAACGGGCGAAACGCCTGATGATGAAGGAACGCGTGATCGCCAAAGCGAGACGTGTCGCCCTCCAGAATGGATTTCCGGTTGAGCGCTTCATCCGCAATGCCGACCACCTGAAATCCTGTTCCTGCTGGATGTGTGGAAACCAGCGCAAGACGTTCGGCCCTCCGATCAGGGAGGTCCGCCAGACTACGGTCATGGATGAGATTTCCATGCTTGGATGATGAGCTCTATTTATTAGCATTTTCGCATGACATTCATTGCTGGATCGGGAGAGCGGTCATGATCTTCATTCTGACCGGTGCAGGGATTTCCGCTGAGAGCGGGATCCGCACATACAGGACCGACACCGGTCTGTGGGAAGAATTCAGGATCGAAGATGTCGCCAGTGGAGAGGGATTTCGGCGGGATCCCAAACTTGTCCAGAAATTTTACGATGACAGGTTCGTCGCCATGTCCAGGGCCGAACCCAATGCCGCTCATCATGCCTTGACTCGTCTGGAAAGGGCATTCCCGGGTGAGGTCATCATCGTCACCCAGAACATCGACGATCTTCATGAGCGCGCCGGTTCTGTAAACGTGGTCCATATTCACGGCAGCATCTCCCGGACGATCTGTTCAGGCTGTGGGGATGAACTCGGATCCCCCGGTTATCTTGCAATCGAACCCCCCTGCCCCGGTTGCGGTCACCTGGCGCGGCCCGACATCACCTTTTTCGGGGAGGTGCCGCAACGTATGGACGAAATCGAAGAGGCGTTTCTGAAGGCCGATTGTTTTCTCTGCATTGGCACGTCGGCCGAGGTGCATCCCGCAGCCGGATACATCCGCCGCGCCTGCAACCGCAAGAAGGTCAAAAAAACAGTCGAGTTCAACATCAACCGGACTTCCGCCAGCCTGCGCTTCGGGCGGCTGTGCCGGGACCCGGCCTCGATCTCGGTTCCGGCCTGGGTCGATGAATACATCCGGGAATCCTGCCGAAAATCTGGATCCCCCGGTTTAACCACTTCATTTTCGCATGAGTAATATTCAACCGTGCCAGCGGTTCATGCGAGTTGATGCATAGAGGACCCGATTCTCGTCTCACCATCCGCAAGTCATTGATTCTCCGAACGCGGCCTGTCCTTCAACCCCGACAGTCCTCAACCAGAAGGTGAATCATGGAGTTTCCTTAGCAAATTCAATAAATTATGGCTTAATCTTAACAATTCGGCGGAGCATTGAAGATTTTCCCGCGCTGTAACTGACCAGTTTTATCCTTATTTATCAATATGATGGGCTGATTCCGTTACCTGGACCATGAAGTCACATCTCACGTAAAACCAGCTGCCCTGCAAGAAATAGATTGTCCGAAGCTCACTTGCGTGTCATTCGTGTGTTTGAGGCACTTCTCGGCCACTAGCACCAAAAACAGAATATCTGGCCGATTTTGACGCAGCAACAGTGATCCAGAAACGGGTCAGTGAGGGCAGTATGAATGATATGAGCACTCCCAGGCAACAGGCTGCCGTGGGATCATCGCAGATACTCGACTTCGCCAACGGGCTTGCCAAGAACCTGGAACGCCAGTTCAAGGAGATCTACAAGCCGGGTGGAAGCAAGACGTTGCGCATGTTCAATTCGCGCGATGTCGTTGAGCTCACGGGCATCTCCGCATCGAATCTGCGTTTGCGCCTCGCGGAGAAGGACTTCCCGCAGCCGGAGATCGATACCAGGGGACATCACTGGTATAATGCGGAGAAGATCGATCAGATCCGCGATCATATGGTGCGCACCGGGGCGAAGAACGCCCATATCTACCGGCCAGGCCGGCGCCAGGGCGACAAGCTCCAGGTCATATCCGTGGTCAATTTCAAGGGCGGCTGCGCAAAAACGACCTCTGCTATCCATCTTGCGCAACGCTACGCACTCCGCGGATACCGGGTTCTGGCGATCGACATGGATCCTCAGGGCAGCCTGACAACGATGTTCGGTTACAGGCCAGAGATCGAGTTCACCGATTCCGGGACGATCTATGATGCGCTTCGCTATCAGGATCCCCTGCCGATGAAGGATGTCATCAGGAAGACCTACTTCCACAATCTCGACCTGGCGCCTGCCGGTCTCATGCTCTCCGAATACGAGACCGAAACGGCCCTCAATCTGCGCCGGAATACGGGGGAAACCTTCGCAACACGGCTTGTCCGGGCCCTCAACACGGTAGAGGACGAGTATGACATCGTCCTCATCGACTGCCCTCCCCAGCTCGGCTTTACAACCCTGACCGCCATCTGCTGCTCGACATCCATGATCGTAACGGTCATCCCGAGCATGCTTGACGTCGCCTCGATGTCCCAGTTTCTGCGCCAGCTCGGAGAGCTGGTCCAGACCCTTGAAGGCATGCTGAAGACCGAACAGAGCTGGGATTTCTTCCGGTTCCTGCTGACGCGCTACGAACCTTCCGATGCGCCGCAGACACAGATGGCAAGCTATCTGCGGATGAACCTTCGTGATTACGTGCTGACTGAGCCGATGCTCAAGTCCACCGCGATCAGCGATTCCGGCCTCAGTCAGCAGACCGTCCTGGAAGTGGATCCCTCGGGCTTCACCAAGAAGACACTCGAGCGAGCCATCCAATCGGTCATCGCAGTCGCAGATGAAATCGAAACCCATATCCAGCAAGCTTGGGGACGGTGAAATGGCTCGAAAGAACATCCTGACGATAGCAGCGGATCTAGAGGACGACCCTCGGGATACGGAGGACTCGGCGTCAGCCAAGCCCTCAATTTCATCCCCGGCTTTCGCATCGTTGCGCGACAGTGTCCTTGATCTCGAGAACAGCTCCGTCAAGGAAATCCCGGTCGATCACATCGTAGGAGAAGGTCCGCGCGACCGCCTTTCCGCAGCGTCCGAGGGAATCGCGGAACTGGCGGAATCGATCCGCAAACACGGTCAGCATGTTCCGATCATGGTGCGGCCGCTCGAAGACCGTCCTGGCAAATTCGAAATCGTCTATGGACGCCGGAGGCTTGCCGCCATCAGGCTGGTCGGAGGAGATCTTCGGGTAAAGGCGATCGTTCGAAAGCTCAGCGATGATACGGCCGTCATCACCCAGGGCCAGGAGAACAACCTGCGCCTGGACCCAACCTTCATCGAGCGGGCGCTCTTTGCCAGGGAGCTCAGGGAGATGGGATATGACAGCCAGGTCATCATGGATGCGCTCAATATCGAGAAGACCTCGCTTTCCAAGATGGAATCGATAGCTTCAGCTCTTCCGATCGAACTTATCATCTTGATCGGATCCGCCCGAGAAATAGGACGGCGGCAATGGAGAGAGCTTGCTGATTTCGGCGAACGAGGGATCGATATCCTGCATATCGGCAGCCAGGCACTGTCGCTGAGTGATGACAAGCCCGGCAGCTCCGAACGGTTCGACATCGTGCTGCAGGCAGTGCGGTCGGAAGCGGCGGCCGCGAGCGCCCAAGCCGAATCCTCACGCGGCGCCGCGTCGCAGCATGATAATGCTGCATCGCAGCGAACGCCCCCTGCCCCGCAAGCCGTAAAACTTGGCAGGAAGGGGCCGGTTCCGCAGATGGCTCTGACAACGACCAAAAGAACAGTTTCACTGACGCTGCAGATCCGGGATAACCCCAATTTCTCGGAATGGCTGGTGCAGAACGCAGAGAATGTCGTTCGCCATATGCAGGACAAGTGGATCGAGGACACCCGGGCGCAGGATTAAATCCTGCGCCTTCACCGAGGCAGAGCAGCAGAAAAGGAGCGCAAGAGGACCAGATTAAAGAAAAGAGCCCCCCAAAGTCACCTTCGGAGAGCCCTAGATCGTTCTTGACAGCTTGATCTAACAGCTTTCCCCCACATTCGTCAACAACAACCGATTCGGTTGACGTAAATTTGTGTCCTTTCTGCCGGCTTCAGGCAGAAAGGGGCTGATGACACATGGGCCGAAGGTCCGGTCTTCCCGCAGATCAATATGGAAAACATCGCAAGTTTGACGAACCGGGCAGTATTTGCCCGGAACGGTGGAGCTATGCCGGAGTTGGCCGTGGCCAACTCGGCCAAATGGTCCATATTTCGGCATCTCTCCGAAGCGAGAGAGCACTATGGTCTTACCAGCAGCGAGATCACCACGGTCCAGGGGCTGCTCAGCATTCTGGAGCCAGGCAAGGGTTTCATGATCTACGCCAGCAACCGTGTCCTCTCAGACCGGGCACACGGCATCAATGAGCGCACGCTGAGGCGGCACATTTCGAAACTCGTCGAGATCGGGTTGATCACGCGTGTCTCCAGCCCGAATGGAAAGCGGTTCAAGGTCTCGAACACAGTCGGGGATGAAATCATCTTCGGCCTCGATCTTGCGGCATTCTTTGCACGGTCAGCAGAGATCGAGAACATTGCCGTCCAGATCCGGAGCGAAAAGCGCGATATCCGTTTCCTCAAGGCCAGGATCAAGGCAACTCTACACAATCTTCAGGAGATCCTCGGAGAATGCTCTCTGGTCCGCGAAGGGCTTAACCTGGTCCGCAGGAAACTCGGTATGCAGGATCTGGATCAGGCACGACGTAGGTTCGATGAGCTTCTGCAGGAGGTCCAATCCTCCCATACCACTGAGAGCCTGAGCACACTGTCGGTTGACGAAACATCGCGTGAGGAAGGCTACCCCTGCGCAGATCTGGCGAGTGAGACAAATAAAATGCCCGCCAGAGACGGCCAATATGACCGCCAGATTTCATATTCAAAGAATACCTACATTGAATCTGATGGCGCCCCCAATGCTCACGTTGCTAGAGCTGACGACGAAGCATTGCTGAAGAAGACATTGGCCTGTTGCAGCGAAGCACTCAGCCTGAGACGTGAGGAGATCCGTTGCTGGAAAAGCCTTGAGCGACTTGCCTGGGAAATCGCTGGATACTGCCAGATCAGCCCTGCACTCATGCAGTCAGCCTATGAAGCAATTGGTGCGAAGGAGGCCTGCATCACGGTTGTTGCGCTGCTGCAGCGCTCTGTCGGTCAACCGATCCGATCTTTCCCTGCTTATTTCAGGTCGATTACAATCGGCAGCAAGTCCGCTGACTTCGACCCGGAGCGTCTCCTGGTGGCGAATTGATGAACGTGCCCTCATCCAGTTGGCCGCGGTCAAGCCCTCCTCCCGTTATCTCTTGGTTAGGCCTGTGCGAGCAACTCTTGGCGATTTCCACTCACCTCACAAGCCAGGAGACCCTCGAGGATTTTCTGTGCAATCACGGCACGATGGTCGCGCAACCGGTCTGGACCAAGCGTGCTTCCTCGACATGCCGAGCGCCCAGGAGATGACCGTTCTCCTCGGCGTCAGAATCCTCCTGAGGAGATTGGTCCCGCCCAACTCCACATGCAACCATAAGGACTGACCCCAGTCGACGGACCAGATTCCCTTGCATCTAGCCAGAGCCGGAGCTTTGCTAAAGGGACGATCCTGTCCACCGAACTCAAGTTGGCCGCGGCCAACTCCACGGATCGAGGCGCCGGCCGGCATGAGGGTTACAGCCCAGAACTCTATCAAGCGAACGGTCCAGCAATAGCTCCAACCGGCGTGGGGAAGATTGGTAGCTGGAAGCTTGATTTCAGCAGCCATCACCTGAATGGTAGCCAGATACATTTATGGAAAGACAAAGGTTGGCCGCGGCCAACTCAGGGGAGGTCGAGCAGGGACACGATCTTCTTACCGATGCAGCGGAGCGTTCTGTCATTCACGATAGATGGTCCAGGAAGAAACTCCTTCCTCAGAACGACGGCCGCGATGCAACTCAGTCTTTGTGACGGGTGAAGGCTGTCCAGATCATGGATCGAAAGGGACAGGCACAACGATCCCAACTCCTTAATAGGAAAAAGTATTGCGACATCATCGTCTATGCGGAGGTTGCGGAGCGGGAGTAGTTCATTGACCAGAACCGCAGCGCATTCCTCCCGTTTGAGGGCGAAGCCGTCCCTGGAGATCCACCTGCCATCGCCATCTACGCAAATACGGCCAGCATCTGCGAGGGACTGAAAGCAGCGTTCCGCATTGCCCGCTTGTCGCTTCCATGTTGCCAGGAACGCCAAACGGGTAGTCGGGCCGCCCACAGCAATTTCCTGAAGCATCCGTGCCCGATCAAGGCAATCCAGAAGATGTGCCTTTCCCGCGGCCTGACTTGCGGGCCCTGTATCCATCAGCCAGTCAACGTTTCGGTTGGTCGCGGCCAACAGGCCAGCCGGTGACGTTCTTACTGTCGGTAACCGCCACGGTCACTTTGCCATTATCGTGCTCATGAACGACTGGGCCATACGCTTGCTGGTATCCACCGATCATCACCGTTGCAGATTTGGACATCTCAATTTCCTTCTCATGTGATTTTAGAAAACAGGACAATTCTTTGCACGACGATATCCGTGCACTTCAGCATCCTCCGGGTCCGCATAATCAATCCGGTTTCTTGCGGATACCGTCGAGTAGCCAGGGCAGGAGGGGAGATGGTAGATCCCCGAGTTTCTGTTTGCGATGACCGGTGTATCCGCAATCGGGTCGATGCCCGGCATGGCTACCTGCGCAACTTCCGACGTCCATGGCTGGAACCGGATTGGCGGCGCATCAGCGTCCAGGATCATCCATACCGGAGCATGATCCGAGATGCGCTCTCGGGCATGCTCATGGCTCCAGCCGAGCACTTCCTTGGGATAGTCGAGGACGCCATAACCGGAGACCGGGAGATCTATCCCGGAGGGAGCCCAGATATTGTCGTAGAGGTTGGCGTATTTGCCGTTCTGCATGCCCAAGGTCGTGCCGCCTACCTGTATCAGCGGCCAGGCGCGGCGGCCGAGATGTTCCCAGGCATCGTCTGATGGAGGCAGATTGAAGTCACCCGCGACAAAAACAGGCGTCCCCGGAAACATCCGATCGAGCCACTCACGGTAGGCAGAGAGAGCTCCGGCCTCCCTTTGCCGTCCTTCGACCGTCTGTCCGTAGATCAGATGGACGGATGTCATGACGAATTCGATGCCGTCATATGTTCGGAACCTGGCTGCGAAGGGTTCGCGCTCAAAAACATCCCGGTCGTCGATATATACGACCGCCCCATCCACCCATTCCACCTTGCCTTCCCGAAAGACGAAGGCGTAGTGCTCCTTGTATGTTCCTCGGCCGGTCGCGTGGGAGACCAGATACTGCCACTTCAGGCCCGAGGAGGTTTCCAAGGCAACGACGAGGTCTTGGATCCCGCGTTCGGACATGACCTCCTGAACCGCAAATAGGTCGAACCGTTCCGCGATACGGGCAAGCTCAGCGAAATCCTTGCCGTTTTCCCATCCGAGGTTTCTGATATTCCAGGTGGCAACGATAGTTTCCGCCAGGCTTGCTCCCGGCATCCCCAGCGAAAGGGCCAGTGCCGCAAGCAAGCCGCGAAATCCTGTCCTCCATTTCGATAGGGTCACGATTCAAGCTCCGATATGACAATATGGACATCAGCCAAGATCATGTGAAAAACAATAACCGCAAAGTATTTCGCATAATATTTTTCAGGTTGTGCACGGACGACCGCATCACCTTCCTGGCAAATGGCCTCTGTGGCGCTGGTGGGCGTGCCCAGGAACAGGTTCTTCTCTGCGCTCTGGGATTGTCTTCAGATAGGGAAGGGCGCTCCAGGCGCCCTTCCAGCGGCTCTGGGAGGGTTACATGGCCCGCAGCGAGCGAGACATGGTCTCAAGGTCGGTCGGCATCGTCAGAGGATCCCGGATATCAATGATCTGGGCACTCTCTTTCATCTGCACTTCGGGTGCTGTCAGGACGAGTCGCCTTTCCTCGGTCACTTCAGGTTGATCCTGAATATCCATGCCGCGCTCCAGGACATGGTCATCCTTGTCTTCGGAAATGCCGTTGATTTCGAGATCGATGATGCCGCGGACGGCCTTCATGTGATCGAAGTTGTCCGGAACCGGGGCAAACGGACGGTCATCCAGCATCGGACGCACGATCAGATCGAAGGCTTCTTCCGTGTAGCGAAGGCTGAAGCGAGGCGGGTTGCGAGGGCGCTCACCCCGACCTTCCAGAAGCTCGATGACTTCTTCATGGTTCCGGCAGTTGCTAGCGAGGATCTGTTTCTGTTCCAGGAGTTCGGCAAAGACATCCCGCCCGACCTGATTCAGCAGGCGGCGTGCTTCCCGGAAATCGAACGCCAGGGGATAGGAGATCATCCGGCCATTACCGTCATAGACTTCATAGAGGTCGGTGACGATGCGATAGACATCGAGATCCAGGCCGTCGAGCTTGTCACCATTGTCCAGAAGGTGATCGAGATAGGATTCCGCGATATCGACGATCCCGCCGCTCCTGAAAGGGGTGAACCAGTCGCTCAGTTCGGGGGTCTGGCCGATCTGGGTAGCGCGGAAGAATTCCTCGGCGTTGAAATTCTTGCCCTTGGTCGCCCCGAACCTGGGATCCACGATATCGAAGGCGACGTCACGATAGGCGTTTTCATCCTCGTCGAGGCCGAACCACAGGCGAGGCGACAGGCTGAACTGGGAAGGTGCCGTGACGCCATAGACGTCGACGCCGTTCTGGGTCATCGCCTCGCGTTCCATCGATACCTCGAAATAAAGGTTTTCGGAGATCCTGAACTTGTATTTTCGCGTGATATGAAGCGTCATCACCTCATCCACAACATGTTTCGGAATGCGGCCCGCAATAGCGTCACGGGACAGCTGCGCAATATCGGATGGGGTCAGCAGGGTGTTGTCGTTCATGTCTGAAACTTCCTTCATGGTTATATGGCTGTCGCTTCTGCTGGCGGGTCGTCTCCGCCTGGTTCAGGCGCCTTCTGGCGCCATCATGTTGTCTCTACCGTTTACCGAGTAGCCCGCGCAGATGCTCGGACAGATCGACATGCTTCTCGAGCTCGGCCAGGACATCGCACCTGTGGCATCTTTCCGCGAAGTCCTTCGCATGAGCTTCATCCGGAGCCTCTGAAAGCTTGTCGCCATCCATGAACCAGGCGTCTCCATTGACATCGACAACATAAGCATAGCTGCCGATACTTGTTTTCGCATGATAGGATACGAAGCCCTCGCCGTGAACTGCCGCCCATGTAAGCGTCTTGATGCTCAGACCTCCCAGCTCACCAAGCGTGAAATCGCAATCCTTGAGTGCGAAATCACGTTCAACGTCCCGCTCTGTATCGAGGACGGGCAGAATCCACTGCTGTTCCTTGTGATGTTCGGTGGAAATGTAGCGCGGCAGGCCAACGGGCGCGACCTTGCGCATGCCGACTTCCCCTCGGTAATTCCTGTAAAGAACGGGAATGCTCATTCCATCCATGGCAAACATCTCCTTTGAGGGCCATTCTAGGAAATGACTAACATTTTCGCAAGAGATTATCTGTGGGGCCTTGTCATCGCCACATATCCGCCGGCAGAGGGTAGCGGATTCGGCTCAAAGCCATGGCTTTGATACCATTTTCTCAACCAGCTTTCATCCTTGATATCCGTCGGGTGGACATCAAGTGCGATATCCACCCCCCAATGATCGGCATACCGGCAGAGCTCGGCCAGGAGCCGGGTTGCCTGTCCTCTTCCACGGCAATCCTTGCGGACGGCGATCTGATCGATCACGAGATGATCCGCCTTCCTGCTAACGGCAATGCTGGCGGCTCCCCTGACAGGTTCGTCCAACCAGAGCGAGCCGTTCCTGTAAGCCAGGACGGCATGCATGGCGGCTAGCACAGAGGTAGCAGGATCCAGGGGCGGGGAGGGCTGCGCAGTGCGGCCCTCCGCACCGGTTTCAGCCACGGTATGCCCGGATCCCGGAGACGATAGGAGATATCAGTCTGCGACCTATGGATCCGCTCGGGCGATCGGCATCGACGAAACGGGCGAGTTTCGGTCCAACACGCCAGTAGAATGCAATGAATGCTCTACCGAGCGGATGCGTGACGAGAACGGTGTCGCGCCAGTTTCGAAGACAGGCGACATCAGGATGATGGCCATCTCCGTAGCTCGCCGTGGCGACGAAGCATGATCCGTCAGATCCGCCGCTCTCTTCCTCTTCATCCTGGTCTGGCGGGTTCCCGACATCGTCTCCCCCGTCTCCGTCGCCATCATCGGCATCTCCGCCGCCCTCGTCCTCCTCGTCGCTGTCACCATCACCGCCATGGCCACCATGGCCGCCGCCGTCACCTCCATCCGGCTCCTCGGTGTCCGGGACATCGGGTTCGTGCCAGTTCTCAGGCGGAACGTCGGCGATCGTAAGATGGGCTCCCCATCCATCTCCATCCACATATGCGACGGGATCGATGGCCGACGGGAAGTGATCTTCCTGTTGGAGTTCTGGTGCTGCGACCTCTTCGTTGAGGATCAGGGATTCACGAAGCTCTTCATGTGACAAATTCGCATGACCGTGAAGCTCGACAGTTCCGCCATCGGCGAGTTGAATTTCGAGGAAGGAATTTGAAGGATCGTCCTCATCCCCCACTGAACGGATGACCTCTTCCAGGCTCTTTCCTTCTTCGATCAGGCCTGAAAGGTCGAGGCGGTCCTCTCCGAGGGTGAAATCCTGGATGATTACCTTGCCGGCTCCGGCGCCATGAAAAACATCCTCACCGTCACCACCGGACATGTAGGTCAGTTGATCGTCGGCTCCAAACAGCGTGTCATTGCCATTCCCGCCGTGCAGAATGTCGATATCCGGAGCTGCAGGGAGAACATCATGTCCTTCATGGCTTGTGCGGCCGGCGATAAGAAGATCATCGCCATCCTCGCCCAGGATCAGGTCGCTTCCGTCACCGCCGATGACGGTATCGTCGCCTTGCCCGCCCATGGCCTGGTCATCGCCTGATCCGCCATTGATGAAGTCATCGCCGCTGTTGCCGTAAAGCCTGTCGTTCCCCTGGTCACCGAATAAAGTGTCATTTTCGCTTCCGCCAAAAATGACATCGTTGCCCTCACCACCACTGATCAGGTCGCGATCAAGTCCACCGGAGATTGAGTCGTTGCCAGCGCCCCCGAAGATGACGTCGTGCCCCTCGCGCCCATCGATAAGATCGTTCCCGTCATTGCCGCGGATCAGGTCGGACTTGTCGGCACCCCAGAGCCAGTCGTTTCCTGCAGTCCCGACCATTTCATCGCGGTCCCAGCTGCCGTTGACCCTGTTGAACGAGCCTTCGGGAACGGCCAGCATATGCGCCGGAAACTGCGCAACATTATCCGTGTAATCGATATCGGCGCTTGCGGGGACGCCATCCGCCCATTCTGCGGGCCAATCGATGAAATGAACCTCGTCATCACGGCCGGGAACGGATCCTTCCGGAACGAATCTGGCGCCTTCCAGCGCATAGAGGATCCGGTCGTTGATGAGGATCCATGGCTGATCCTGATACTGGACGATCCTCACATTCGGAGGAGGGTTGAAGAGATCGATCTTCTGGTCATCGATCCAGATCTCGTCCCGGCTGGAATCGAAGTCGTCTATCCGGCCGACAATCCTCTCGGTTGACCCCTCGACATTCGTGAAGATGAACTTGTCATTGCCCTGCTCACCCCAGACGTGCTCGCCGTGGGGCGCGCTTCGATCCGCGGTACTCAGGTAGAAGGTGTCGTTGCCCCTGCCGCCATACATGTGAGCCTGGGCCTTGCCATCTCCGCCGCCGTAAAGCACATCATCACCGTTGCCCCCGAAGAGGGCGCCACCATGATTTCCCGCATGAAGGGTGTCGTTTCCATTGAGTCCCCGGATATCCGATGCACCAGGCGCGGTATGCATGACATCGTCGCCATTCGTTCCGCTGACAAAGGCGCCCTCGACATAATCGCCGTGTGATCCGTGATCCAATGGTCAAACTCCCGCTCATTTTTGCGGGAAGGAATATATCATGCGAAAATTATATCAGTTTCAAAACCGTTCGGTTCAGGAAGCCCGTTGACCGCTTTCCTGTGGAAAACCCGGATTTCCCGATAAGGAAACCATGCCTCGGGCAGCAATCGTTCAGCCGAAAAGCTTCATGCGTTCAGCCCGTTCCAGGATCGCTCGGACACTGCTCGGATACCATTTTGCCGCACCTCTCGGGGTCTCGATCTGCATGCCCTCGAGCTGGCCGCAGATATCCTGGAGAGTCATGCCGGGATTGCTTCGCCTGAGCCCTGCGATGATGGCGGGGAGACGATCCGCCTTTTCCTTTCTCGGAGATCTCTCCATCACGCTTCGCGGGAGCAGGCCGTTGTCGACGTATCGCCGAGACGCACGGATGAGCCGTTTCGACGTCCATTTGGTTGATGAGGGGGGCAGGGAAGCGTTGATCAGACGAGTCACGGTTTCCCAGGTGAGTTGCGGCCTGTTCCTGCGCACTTGCCCAAGCCATTCGTCGGCGGAACTCTCAAGTTTGTCGAAATAGGTCTCATCACGAGCCCTGGAGACCTTCCGGATGGCCTCCCTGTCACCTCTTCGAAGCGCGGGATTGCCGCCGATGCGGCCTTGAACCCTTGCGCTGCGAAGGCCGGCCATCGTCCTCTCGCGGATCAGGGCCCTCTCAAGTTCGGCGGCAGCTCCGAGGACCTGTAGGGTGAATTTCCCTTGCGGACTGGACGTATCGATAGGATCTCTCAGCGAACGGAAAAAGGCGCCCTTCCGCTCAAGGCCCTCAATCACCTCGAGCAGATGGGAAAGGGAGCGCGCCAGGCGGTCGATCCGAACCACGACCAGCACATCTCCAGTTTTCATGTCAGAGAGAACCCTTGAAAGAACAGGCCTCTTCCTGGACCCCCCGGATCCCGTCTCGGTTGCAACCGTTGTGCAGCCGGCCTGTCGCAGTTCGAGGATCTGGGGATCCGTCGTCTGCTCTTCGGTGGAAACCCGCGCGTATCCGATCATCGCCATGCCGGTGTCAGGCCTCGATATATTCTGTCGCGGAAGTCCGGTCTGTCCGCCGTCTGCCCGTTGCCGGATGCCTGTGCCAGCCGTCCGGCTCGTAATCCGGTGAGGGATTTACCGGGAACGCGTGCAAGGCCTCCATGGCGAGTTCCTCGGTCTCATAGCACCAGCGGTCCGAATATCCGATCGTATCGAAGAACGATCCTCGCTTCAGGGTCCAGTGAAACAGAAGTCGCGATGCCATGACCCATTCGTCATTGCCGATATCCCGGATCAGGCCCAGGTCGGTATCGGGCTCGCCGATTTCCGTGAGATAGCGGTGAAGCCGCGGGTCATGAATGTCTTCCTCAGCCACCGCCATGGCCTCCACGTTTTGCCAGGGCATCGCGCAGGGCGTTGCTGACAAGGACTTTCAGCTTCATTTCCCTGAGCTTTTGCTCGAGGAGGGACTTCGCCGGTGAAGCCGGCGCGATCGCCAGGGCAAGATGAAGCAATCAGGTCGACAGATACCATCTAAGCAGGGAAAAGCTCAAGACATGCCGGACACCGGCGGAAAAAGCAGGCTCATCGATCTTCATGTTGGAACTCCTTCTCCTGTCTTGGCCGGCAAGCATGTTCAGCGTTGAGTTTCGCGACAAGATCGATGCCGGCCGGGGTCAGTTTCCACACTCTTCCCGATCGGGAGATGTATCCCTGTTTCCTGAAACGCTGCATGGCGCGGTTGCCTACCTCATAGGGGAACCATGCCAGTTGGGACGTGACTGCGGGAAGCCCGATCAGTTCGTCGACATGATGGCCGTAGGTTACGCTGGCGCCGTTGAAGCGATTGCCCCACCGCCTGAAAGCTTCGGCAGCGATTTCGGCGCTGATCGCAACGTTCCAGACCTTGGATGCACGGAAAACGTCACTCATCTTGCTCTCTCCCGATATCGGTCATGCCTTGCGCCAAACCAACGGTTGCCGGCATCTCGATGCAGTTCAGGACGACCTCGATCCTTCCGCCGCTCACATCCCTCAGCGTCTGGGCGAGCACACGTCCACCGGCCTGGCATTTTGCTTCGTTTTCGCCGGCCGCAACGAGCGAGGAACTGACGACATCCCCGGCGATGAATTGGCGTTCGTCGATCGTGACCGGTTCGATGGCGATCGAGGTAAGCAGGACAAACCACAGCATGTCAGTCATGTGGGAAAAGGTCCGGTCTCTGGCGACGGGCCCATTCGATAGCCGTCCCGATGGTGGCGACTTCCGGGATCCTGGTTCCCGCCGCGGTATGTGGGTCGACCAATCCGATCACCTTGTCGACAATGTCGATCTGCCGCTTCAACTCGCCTTTAGGCGGCCGCTTCTGGTCCAGATAGCCTTCGATCGTCGCCAACGTGCAGTCGACGACATAGGCGAGGGCATGGTCCTTGCTGGTGATGATCATGATCGTCTCCGTCAATTTCGCATAATATATCCCAGCCTTCAGGATTTACAAACATAAAAGTCGCGAGAAAACGACCGTTTGCAAACGTCTCCGACGCACCAATGTCGATCCGGTCCCGCTCTCTCTGGTCGATCTGAGAGCAAAAACACGGGCAGAACCCCGATGAAGTCGACCAGAGCGACAGTTTTGCAGGGGCAGGGGCATCCGAATGGCCAGGTGGACCCATGAGCCGAAAAAAGGCTTGCCTCAATGCACTTCAAGGGTATCTATGCAAGTATAGTTAATCCATCAAAAGGTAAACAGAATATCGGATTATCATGGAAAAACATCGTTATACCGTATCAGCAATTTTGTCCGCGGAGGTTGCTGCAGCACGGATCGAAGGCATCCTGAGGACCGATGCTGCGCTCGGGCGCTTGTGGAGAAGCTCAATGTCCCTTGTCGAAGCTGCGGCATCGGTCGGTCTCGAGGACGTCAGGCTTACCGAAGCCGCGATCATCATGAAGCTCACGAGGAGCCTTACGACGGATATCGATGCCAGGGGAGCCGATCTGGCAAACCGCCTGATGCGGATCATGAAGCGCCCCGGCGATATCCAGGCGGATCCTGTCCGATCGATGCGAAGGATCGAATCCGCCGCCGCACCGATCGGGATTGCGGCCGAACACGATCAACGTCCCGACGATACGGAGATCATGGCGATGCGCGACAGTGCGGAAAGGTTTCGACATTCGCCCATCCTGTCAGGACTCGTTGCCTCCGCGACTTATGCAATGCTTTCCCATCGGCTATCACCGGCCGCGGAAAGGCTTGTATTCATGGAATATGAAGGAAATGCCCGTAGACTATGGCAATCAACCGTCCACAAGGATGGCTTCGATGATCCGCAGTTCATGACCGCTTATGCGGATTGGATCGTGGCGCCATCCACCGCTCTGACCCACCAGGGCTTCAGGATCTGGTCGCCCTTGCGTGAAAGCTCTCTCGTTGATTTCATTCATCTGGTTGCCCGTCAACTTAGCCGAGAACTTGGCACGCTTGGCATCATGCGCGAGGAACTCTCAAGGCTGCGCCAGATGAAAAGTTCCGGCCGCGGCCGATCGAGAATTTCGGACCTGGTCGACCTGATCGAGTTGAACCCCATCCTGAGCTCATCACTGGTGATCGATCGTCTCGCTGTGACGAGAAAGACGGCCCTGGCTCTCATCGGGGAATGCGAGGCGGCAGGTGTTCTGGTGAATTTCACCGGAAGGCGCGTCGCCCGTCTCTGGGCTACGCCGAGCTTTGCTGCCAGGATGGTTCACGACGCGAGGGACGGAAGAAGGCCCGGCAGGACGCGGCCGGCAGGTCCCGCACCCGACAAAACCGACAGGGAGCATCTTGGCGGGGGAGGGGAGCTCCCTGAGTTCGACGAGGATCGGCTGAACAGGGTCCTGGATGAGCTGAGCCAGGCCATGTCCGGAATGGATGAGGTTCTTGGCCAGATCGGCAGGCGATCGCGTGAGCTCAGGGGAGAGGACTAATCATTCGATGGTCTCCTCTTTCGCAGTTTTACCGCGATCTCCTCGAGCCTTCCGCCCCTGGACAGATAATGGACAATCCAGGCCGGACGGCGTCCTGTTCCCGTCCAGACCTCGTTGCTGTTGCCAGGGTTGACATATAATCTCGAAGCCTTCCCTGCCTTCGCCGCTGCGCCGGTCGATGCGGTTTCGCTTGTTATTCGTTCGCGTTTCGCGTCAGGATTGTGCAAACCTCCACGGATACGCTTTCGGATTTCCCGGTCGATCCTGCCACGGAGCCGCAAAAGCTCTTTCTTCTCCAGGGATGATAGGTCGAGATCATCGGGCATGCGTCTTGCGTCCCCAATCTGTGCGTGTGCAGCGGATTGAATGCAAGACGATGGCATTGCGAGGAAGGTGTGAACCCGCCGGTTACACATCCGCTTGGACATATAACCGCACGAATTGACGGCGAGTTCCAGATTGCCGTCCTAAAGTATGATCTACTTACCGCGCCAGGTCGTCGAGGCGTCCGCCAGCAGCGAGATGATCCTTGACCCATTCCGGACGCCTTCCGGCGCCGTTCCAGGTGATCTCCCGGTTTTCGGGATGAACGAAGGTGCGGCGCGGCTTGCGTTTCATCTTCTCCGTCGAGGGAACCATTCTGGTCAGTTCTGACAGAAGCGCAGATAGGGGAATGTCGAGATCTCGTGCCAGATCCCTGACGGAGATTGCCGCCCTCTTCGTTTCCTCGCTGGTCTTCGTGACGATCGCCCGGTCGACACGCTTTCTGAAGGCCTGAAGTTCATCGAGATTCATTTCGCCGATTTTATGATCCGTAATCATCTGCGATCCTCGTATTTTCTCTGGCAGCTTCTAGTGGTTCGTATGCGTCGGCACCAGTAGCAAAGATGGGGTTTCAGGCTATGGCAAACCTGACAGCCCCGCAACAGGACGAAGGCATTTGCCTTGGCGGTTGCCTCGACCCGGACGTGCGATATAGAAAAAAATCATGTCATTGAAAAAAAGTTCTTGCCTTTTCGCATCACCTCGTCAATATTGCAATCACACCGCCCAATCATGGGCATCTTTCATCGCCGGTTCACAGGAGGGCGCCATGTTCAACACTGCTGCACATCTGCGTCTTCTCGACGATCGCCTGCATCTCGAACGAGAGCTGCGGGAGGATACTCGTGCCGGCGCGGATGTGATCTGAAGATCAATTTACGCAGCCGGCTCCCCGAAAGGGTTGCAAGTCCGGCTGTTGATCTTCGGATCGGTGAAATCACCAGAAGATGACCTGTCAGCCGGCCGACATGAGCGAATGCCATGCCGTGCTTTTTGACAATCTGGCAGGTATTGCCGCTTGTCCGTAGGGAATTCCCGATGATCGGATGACGAGGGCGGCAATTTATCCGGAGGATCGGTATTGCACCATCCTGCGGAGCCATCCTGGTTGCTTTACCACAAAGGCAACAAGGATTGGTTTTGTTCCCTGAATGAGTAGGTTCGGGTGTTGCTGATGGAGTCGTAGCTCAGAGGTAGAGCGCCGGTCTGTCTAACCGGATGCCGCGGGTTCGATCCCCGTCGACTTCGCCACCAGCACCTGACTTGGAGTTTACGCCGCATCTTTTCCATGCGAAAATGAAATTGAAAGAGGGAGATGGCCATGGACGAGAGAACCTTGCTGAAACGCGCCATGGCGGAAGTCATCGGTTTCGATGCCGCCCGCTATCTGATCTCCAATATGCGAGGCCGCGAGAGTGGGGCGGAAAAGGCCCAACGGCACCTGGCAATGTCGAAGGCTTTCGTGCGTGTCTGGACTGGCGACGACGTCATGAATTACCACCTCGCCATGGAGGTGCATGATCGGACAGCCGAAGCTCTGACAAACCATATGGATGCCGTGATCGGTTTCGATCCCGCAGGGGGATTTGACGAGCAGGTGTTGAAGGCATTCTGCGATCGCTTCTTCGATATTGCCTCGGCATCTCTGGAAGCGCGGGTCCTGGAAGCAACCGAATAGGATACCGGCCCTTGGCAAGGCCGGCGCGCAAGGTGCGCGTGTGCGGTGAGGGACCGGTTGAAGTCCGGCCTCTGGACGGGTTCGATACCCGCTCGGGCATGATGCAAGCCCGCACAGCCAATGGCCCGTTCGTCTATCGGTCAGGACGTCAGGTTTTCAACCTGAAAAGAGGGGTTCAATTCCCCTACGGGCTACCAGATCGAGATCCGCCGCACCTGTATTTCAGGCCCCGGTGGCGGAACTGGCAGACGCACCGGATTTAGGTTCCGGCGCCGCAAGGTGTGAGAGTTCGACCCTCTCCCGGGGCACCATTCCCGCCGGTCCGCCGGTACGGGCTCGCATAGCTCAACAGGACAGAGTTTTTGGCTACGAACCAAAAGGTTGGGGGTTCGAATCCTCCTGCGAGCACCATTATTGAAATCCGCTGCGCCAGATCACAAGGCCCGGGTGGCGGAAAGGCAGACGTGCGCGGTTGAGGGCCGCGTGCCGAAAAGGCGTGGGGGTTCAAGTCCCTCCCCGGGCACCAATGCAGCTCCCTTCGGGGATGTGCCGTCTTCGTCCAGTGGTCAGGACGCCAGATTGTGGATCTGGAAACCGTGGGTTCAACTCCCCGAGACGGTTCCACCTTGCACGAACCAGGCCGGCGAAATCCGGCTCGTGCGCCCGCGTAGCTCAGCTAGAGAGAGCACCGGTTTCCGAAACCGGAGGTCGTTGGTGCGAATCCAACCGCAGGCACCAATGCGACTTTCACCGCGCCACGAACAAGGCCCGGGTGGTGAAAGGGTAGACGCGCGCGGTCCAGAGCCGCGTGCCGGAAGGCGTGAGGGTTCGAATCCCTCCCCGGGCACCATTTCGGCCCCATCGTCTAGCGGCCAGGACGTCTCGTTCTCAACGAGGGAACACCGGTTCGAATCCGGTTGGGGCTACCAGATCGGATTGCGTTGCCTGCCCGCATCCTTACATTCGAATTTTCTCATGTATTTGCATAATCCAGATGGCCAGCCATGGGAGAACAAGGATGAGCAGATTGATCGGGCTTCTCGACATCTATGACCAGGACGAACTCGATAACGAGGAAGAGCTGCTCTACCACCTTCTCTGGGAAGGTGCTGAAACCTGCGCATTCGAGGTGGAACAACTCGATCCTGTCGGCTTTGGCGCCATTCTGGCCCCGGACGGGAGCACCACGGTGATGGAAGCATATCGCGACTATGCCGAGGTTGCGCAGCGTGCGCTTGTCGCCCATCGCACGCGAAACTTCGACGAGGAACGCGTCATCGTCATGCAAGGCAAGAGGCTGATCGACGGTTACCATCACTTCATGGCTGCGGCGAATATCGGGAGGCCGGTGATGTTCATCGATCTTGAAAAGGCAATCGAGCCAGGCCTGGATCCCGCCATTTGATACCGCGCGCGAGCCGGACGGCAGATCCTTGATGGAGAGAGCGCCGCTCTCCCCATCCTGGTCAGGCGGGGAACGGAAATTCCCTTCAGGCTTCGGGGCCCGTCAGGCCTTCCTGTTCGCGCTGGTGGCGCTGAGCCGCATCGAGGCGGCCGGCGTCAGGATCGAGCCACGGCCCGCCAAGCAACTCATTGATCCTGGGTAGATCCGTCAGATCCTTCAGAGGCTTTTCTTCCATGGTTCTCTTGAGATCGGAAAGCCTGATGTCGTCGCCCATCCTGGCTCTGGCGAAATCATATTCGAAGCGGCTTACATAGCTGAAGTCGGGATCCGGATCATCATCGGCGCGAGCGGTGACGAGAACCAGGGTTTCATGATCCACGGTATCGAAGACACCAAGGATTTCGCGATGATGTCGATCCGCTTCCTTTGCATCCATGACGCGATGGTCGAGTTGCGGGAAAGCGCGGATTGCCCAGTCCGTTTCCGACTCGAAAAGCACCTTGCCGGCCTCGGAATGAGGGTAGGCCTGCCCTTCAAAGAAATCCGCACTGACATCGTCCCTTCCGAAGATCGTTTTCGCAACGGACAGCGAGCGCTTCGAAATGAACAGGATCTCCGGATTATCGGTCTCCGCCATGGTGACAGCCGCCACGATGCGACTGTCTTCCGTGGGCAGGACCCTGGCAATCCGGCGTTGTCCGGCTATCTCACGGGCAATGGCCTCTTCAGCTTCCCGATTCAGAATGCGGATCTCCTTCCTGAAGGCGGAAATGCTTTTCTCACCGATATCCATCTTGGATCCATGGATGGTCGGCAGGTATCCGATATAACCTCTCATGTTGTAGCTCAACTGACCCTGGACCTCCCCGTTCACGAGGATGTCGTAGCGAGGGGTGCGCTCGAGCATGGCGCGGCCCCGCGTGCTCTCTTCCAATTTGATCCTGAAGGCCGGGCTTTCTTTCCTGGGCATGTCCTGTCCTCTCGTGGGTCTTCCAATGATGTGGCGGCAGAACGAAAAGAACAACGACGATCATTTGCGAAAAAGTTGTCATTCCTACTGTTCAGTAACATTTTCGCACGCTATGCTGCTGGCGAAACCTAGTCCGAGGGAGAACCTTCCATGTCTGCCAGCACCGCAATGGCCCAAAAATCGGCCACTACCGAGATCCTGAACGAAAACGTCATGCGTCGCGCCAATCGCAATGCGAACACGTCGGCGAAAAAAGAGGAAGCGGTCGACGCTTTCGCCAACATCCAGAGCAACCCGTTCTTCGCCACGGCCTTCAATCCGAACCTGGACGAAGAACAGCGGCGCAAGGCGATCGCGCAGCTGATGAGCTCCTCGCTGGAGCGGCGGCAGGATCGCGAGCGGGTCGCGCAATACGAGGAGTTCCGTGAATTCCTGTCCGCACAGGCTACCGCCCTGTCGCGCCAGATCATCGCGCTGACCAATGTCGACTCGATGGCCGAGCTGCAGTCGGTCATCAAGGACATGAACGATGGCATGAATGAATTCGAGGATGAGATGAAGCCCATCCTCGAAATCATCGAAGCGGTCTACGCCCTCCGCACCAGCGGGCATTTCGATGATATCTATCGCGAAATCCGCGAGGACCAGGAGCGTGATGCGAAGAATGCCGAAGAGGCGGAGCGCAACGACCTGGCGATCCGACAGGCGAAGGAAGAGATCGAAAGCCTGAAACGCACGAACTTCGAACTCGGGGAGAAACGCAGTTTCTTCGGGTTCGGCGGTGTCAAGGAATCCGCCCGTGCCGGCATCGCCATGAACGAAGGCAAGATCTCCGAGCTGAATTCGAAGATCGATGGCCTGGAGGCGGCGAATGTTCACCTGCGCGGACCTTCCGCCAATTCGACGGAATTCACCGAACTCGCCATGCACAAGGATCGGTTGCGTGAACTGATCGACCTGTCGCGCGACGAGAACCGTGACAGGATGGTCCGTCTGCGGGACTCGGCTACCGGTTTCATCGATGTCTCCCAGAAGCGGACCGGAAGCCTGCGCCATCAATTCGGCCAACTCTTCGGCCAGATCCAGAAGAGCGAGGAAAATTCGGCTGGCCTCACCAAGATCTATGCCATCCTCAACGATGGACTGAACGACGCCGCAAAGATGAACGCCGAAAAGCGTGTGGAACTGGGCGTCGCGGAGGAGGGTGAAAGCCTGACCGCAAAAACCGTTCGCGAGGAACGTCTGGAAATGCTCGACAGCCATGTCGAGATGCTCAAGCGCAGCGCCGCGGACACCATGGTGACCTATGGTGACCTGATGCAGTCGAAGTCGCGTGTCAGCACGATGAAACAAGCGACCGAACAGCAGATGGACATGACCCGCAAGCTGAATACCCAGGGTATCGCTGCGACGGCAGACCGCCTTGCGACAGCACTGACGGCGGTCGGCGGCGCGGGGCTCGGACAGGCTTCCGCTGCGGCGCAGGACACCCTGCAACGCATGCGTCAGTCTACGAACAATATCGCCTCCCGCGAGGTCATTCGCGTCGCCATGGGCGTTGACCAGATCAACGATCAGATGGAGATCGTGTTCAACGAGTTGTCGGAAATGGCTGAAGTCCAGCGTGCGGCCACCGGCATTGCGCGTTCCGGCCTGGAAGATATCGATGCGAACATGAAGAAACTGGTCCAGCAGGCCCAGGAGTTCAGCACCGAGATGAAAACCAGGCTGTCGATCGCATCGGAACTGGATGCCGCCGGCACCAGTGCCGCTCCGGCAGCCGCGACCCAGACCGGGTTCTCGGCCGATCTCTTCGCCCGCGTGTAAGGAGCGCATGCCCATGGCTGACTTTCTGATCTCCGGTCGGGAATATCTTGCGAAAAACCCCGGCTTCGAACTGATCGGACGCGAGGAAGAGTTGGGAAAACTCTGCTCCATTCTTGTCCGGCGCAACCAGAACTCCGTCCTGCTCGTCGGCCCCTCCGGGGCCGGCGCGACCGCCCTGTGCCTCGGCCTGCAGGCAATGAAACACAAGGAGAATGCTCCTTTCGACATCGTATCGAAATCGCTTTTCTGGCTGGATTCCGAGAAGCTGTTCGGCCTCGGCAGCCTGCAGGATGCGGATGCTGGTTTTCGTGCGGCCTTCAAGCATCTGGAACACGCACATGAGCCCGTCCTGGTGATCGAGGATGCCGGTGACTTCCTGGATGCCTGCCGCAACAACGGCACTCAGCATTTCATCAACATGCTGAACAAGGCGATCAAGGATCGCAAACTTCAGGTAATTTTCGAAGCCAATGACGGCGACGTCGAAAAGGTGCTTCGTTTTCACAGCGACATCCGCGAGGAATACACGATCCTCGACATTCCGGAGCCGACCGGTCAAACCCTGAAGGCAATCGTGAGCGCGGCAGCGGCGAAGCTGGTCGATTTCCATGAAGTGGCCGTCGATCCGGATGCCGTCCACACGGCGATCGAGCTGACCGAAAAATACCGCGCGACCGCGCTGAATTCAGCCGCTCAACCCAAGCGGGCAATCTCGCTTCTGGACCGGTCGCTGGCTGGATATCGTCTGGATGCCCATGCCACGCCGCCAAAGGCTAAATCGCTCAAGGCGAAGATCGATGCGGGCATGGCAAGCCCGGAGGAAAGCGCTGAATATACCACCGTCATCGCGCGGCATGTCGATCTCCAGGCAAAGTTGGGCCGGTTTCATCGCGAACAACGTGATGCTGAAGCCCTTCTCCTTGATCTGCGCAAGGAACTCGAGGCCGTGCGCGAGAACCGTGCCAGCAGCCAGGACGCCGGCGTGGCTCATGTCCCTTCCGATGCAGGTGCAGATTTCCGCGCACTGCTTGTCAGCCGCGGAGCTGCTGCGGGTATGGATTCCCCGGAAGCAGCGAAGCTGACGTCCAAGATCCGTCAGCACGAAGAAATTCGGGATGCGGCAATTGCATCCTATCGGGCGATCGCCAACGAGATGAACAAGGAGCTCTGTCTCGGCCGCGCCGAGATCCTGGTCGAGTTCTCGAAGATCTCCGGGATCTCCGTCAACAAGCTGGGAGAAGATGCGCTCCTGGTTCTGAAGAATCTCGAGGCTCAACTGAAGGGGAATGTCTTCGGGCAGGATCACGCGGTCGAAAAGGTGGCAAACGCGATCAAGGTCTCCCGGATCGGCCGGCGCAACAAGAACAAGCCGCAGGCCGTCTATCTCTTCCTCGGCCCCTCGGGAACCGGAAAGACCGAACTCGCGAAACAGATCGCGATCGCGTTGTTGGGAGATGCCAAGTCCCTGACCCGCTTCGACATGTCCGAATATATGGAGAAGCATGCCTCCGCGAAACTCATCGGCGCTCCTCCCGGCTATGAAGGCTTCGAGGCTGGCGGCATCCTCACCAATATGATGCGGGCAAACCGCAACCGGGTCATCCTTTTCGACGAAATCGAAAAGGCCGACAAATCCGTCTTCGATCTGTTCCTGCAGATCCTTGATGAGGGCCGCCTGACCGACAATATCGGCAGGACTGCGGATTTTTCGGATGCGATCATCATCATGACCACGAACCTCGGTCAGGCACCATTCCTTCGGGATGGGACGACCTACGAGATGGCTATGGAAGAAGCGGCAGAAGAGCTCAATGCCACCTATCGCCCCGAATTCCTGAACCGCTTCAACGGACGCCAGAACATCATCGGCTTCAACAAGCTCGAGCTTCCGGTCATCGAACGGATCACCGGGCGTGAAATCAGCGACCTGGTGACTGCCTACGCATCCCTTGGTGTCGGCGTTCATGTCGGTGCCGATACGATTTCCGCACTTTGCGCGGACAGGTATGACCCCGAGTTCGGTGCGCGGGGACTTCTCGGGATCATCAATACCGATCTGGAGCCGCTGATCGTCAATGCTCTGATCGAGCATGGGGAAACATCGGGAGCCAATTACTCGGCGGCCTATGATGTTGCGACCAGGAAGTTCACGCTGAGCGATGCGGCCGCAGCGGCAACTGCTGCGTAAAGGACCAGTGGCGCCGGCGGCGCCACTGGCACCACCTCATTTCCTTTTGGAGAAGAATCATATGACCAACCGTGAGCCTTGGCTTGCTCGCACCCTTGCGAAAACGTCGGATATCTGGAGCCGAGTCGAGCACAGGTATCAATCCTTCACCAATGGGCCCCTCAAATGGATCATCGGTATCGTGATGGGGATCGTGTCCTGGTATCGCCGCCGGGTATGGACGCGTTTTGCCAGGAACAAGGAAGGCCAGATGACGACGCGTCGCGTATCGGCTACGGTTGCCCTCACAATCTTCGTCCTGTGGATGCTGCCGGCGGCCGTGCTCTCGGTCTGGCAGGCCGGCCTGATGGCCGCGACATACAAGGTCGAGAAGGTCTATCTCACCAATGCGGAGGAGGTGGATCCGGACGGGGAGGTCCACTCGATCCGCGGAAGGCGGACGATCGAAGGGAAGGAAAGCGAGACCATCTACTTCCGGGTCCGGGCAAGCTGGATGCATGACTGGTGGGCATTCGCCAAACGTGGGCATTTCTTCTATCCCGAAGAGGTCGCGGGTGTCGTGGCGCCGGGCCTGAACGAATGCACCGTGACCAGTTATGGGATCAGGATCCGTGCCCTGATGCGCGGCTGGGGTATCTATCCCGATATGCTCGATGCCGTCTGTCGACCGATGAGCGTTGCCGGAGACGGCGGTTCCGCGGATGCTGTCCCGGCAAACGGTTCCGATTGAAGCATCAGGATACTCTGGGGTCGGCCCTGAGCTTGCGATTTTCCATTTCCGTCTGATCTTCAGTCCATCGATATCCACTTCCGAAAGGCCTTGTCATGGTTGTGAATAATACTGATGAAATGATGGTCCTGAATTACAGATCCGATCTGACTCAGCTGGAAGGTTTCTCCGATCTCGATGTCGACTCCGATGGGCAGCCCATTGTCTGGCGCAACGCTTACCATTGCGATTGTGGAGACCACTGGGACGACAGCTGGTCGTGCCAATGCGATGACGATTGCCCCGGATGTGGGGAATCCATCGAACCTGAAAGTTCAGCATGGATCGGTCCCGATGTCAGGCTTCTCATCGGTCTTTGGGAGACCCTCCCAGAGAAGGGGCTCGGGGGAGCGCCGGCGAGGATTGGTGTCCGGACGGAAGCTGGAAAGCTATGCCTGGCTCCGGGCTTCCACCTCGTCGGGATCGAAACCCCTTCAGTGGAGAGGGCGGAGATCCACCCAGGCCTGGATGCCTTTGTCAGGCAGAGAATGCGAAATGTTCCCCCCGAGGCGACCGTCTACATGTGCGATACCGGATCTGCCGGCAGCAAGTTCACGAGGCTGGCGTTCGGAATTGTAACCGACGGCAAGTTGGAGAAAGGCTCGGCCGGCAGCTTGCGCGCTGATCGCGACGAATTGCGCGAGTTCCTTGTGGATTGGGATGCCAGGAACATCCTCCAGGAAGTGGAGGATGACCTGGTGTCCGCACCAGGATTCTGATCCTGGTTTCAAGGCGAAGGGAGTTCGGTTTCCAAGGTGGGTCTCGGAAAAATTTCCAGCCGATCGACCCGCCAGGCGCATCCACTCGGAATATCCCAGTCCCTGTCCAGCCATTCGACGAATGGCCGGTCTCCACGGTTGGCGCCGACAGGAATCGCGACCTCTATCCCGTCCCACTCCTTCGAGACCGCCGGCCAATCAACAAGGAATGCCCGCAGTCTGCCCCTGCCGATCTGATCATCCTGGGCGGGATCGTAGTGCTGACGATCTCCTGTCTGCCAGAAGAATCCTTCGGGCGCATGCGGCATGGGCTGGGCGTAACCGCGAGAAAACTCGAGAAGATCATCCATAGAATCCAGCCGCAGGAGTCGGAAGGACGGGTCGAGGACCACTTCATAGAAATGGTCTCCGATCGTCCGCTTTCGAGCAGCCGCGGTTGCAGCACCCTCGACCAGGTCCCGCCAGTCCGTATCCTGAGACCACCAGAGGCCTGCAGGCTTGCGCTGGAAGGCAAGGAGTGGACGAGAAACAAGTTGTTCGATCGGTTTGCGGCTATTGTGTATTCGCACCTATGCGGGCTCCATTGTAATTCCGCATGACTTCTCCCCCACCAGGGATGAGGGTGAAAGGCGCGCCTCGCCGTTCCAGCGATATGCCTGGGGCAATGCCGGGACGTCGAGGCAAAGCACATTCCCATCGGGGATCATCTGCTCCCTGAGCTGGTAATGCCCGAAGAAGACTGGCTTGACGTCCCGCGGGTAGGCCTGGGCTGCGACATGATCCGGTAGGGGATCATCCGGTATGGTGCTTGGGTCATCGACCGAGGCAACGATATCGCGCCAGGTCCGCGCTGTCGTGTTCCACCAGGCCATCCGAGACCTTGTCCGCTTTTCGCCATGACCGTCGTAGAAATGCACGCCCTTGGGCAAGGAGATCTCCGGCCCTTTGCATGTCATGACAACTGCCTTGGCAAAATCGGTTTCCTCGTCTGCGATTTCCTGAAGGTCCACGGGAAGGATACGTCCATCCGGCCGGCGCGCGCGGATGATGCGGATAGCATCGTCATTCCAGCAGGCATGGGCTGCGCGGAAACCTTCCGTCTCGAAAAACAGAGGGAGACGGAGCATCAGCTTGATGGCCGCCGCATGTTCTTGGGAACCGAAAGGGAACTCATCGAGGAATGCGGCATGCTGGGCATTGTTCGAGGCACTATGCCTCCGCATCCAGCCCAGAGGAGATCCCGGGCCAGGATAGCCAGGCGTGGCATAGAGGATCGCATTCAACTCGTGATTGCCCATGAGCCCGACCGCCGCGCCCTTGTTGATCATGTTGAATACCGCTGCGAGGACGTCGTGATTGCGATAGCCTCTGTCGATGAAGTCTCCCAGGAAGAGGAGTTTCCGTCCCGTCGGGTGGCTGCCCGTCTTCTCGTTACGATCCAGGCCTGCAAGGAGCGAGACGAGCCTGTCCATGTCTCCATGCAGGTCCGATATGATGTCCCACCCGATCTCGTGCATTTTCCGTTCCCGTGTCCTTCGCCCGGAAGAATATAGTATTCATGAGAAAATGACAGTCAGAAGCTGCATAAGCTGTGAAATAGAACTTTCGGACATGCGAAAAAGCATCTAGGATGGCCCCGTAACAAGCGCTGGAACTCACGATATGCTCAGATTGGCCTTCTACCTTTTCGGTCCTGCCCGCTACCTGGGAGCACTGCGAATGTTGGGCGGAATGGCTTTCTGGTTTCTGATGAGCAGGCCCGGCAGGGCGATCAACCTGGTGATCGCCGTTGCGATCATCATGATGCTCTTCCCCGAAATGTGATCCTCGGTCTGGCGGGTGGTCATTGAACGTAAGCTGGTGCGAAAATGGATGTGGATATGGGTGACGAGAAAGCTCCATGGCATGGGGATCGTGATGCGGCGAGGCTGAATTCCGACCTGGTGCTCGACTTGGCAAGAAGCATGGGCATTCCAACCACGCCCGAGCGCTTCGGTCCTGTGGATGGTTCTCGCCTCCTGGCATTTGCATGGACAGGCTTGCCTCACCGTGATGATGGTAATGAATGGGTGGCTTGCGCATATCTGGCTGAATCGACCGCGGAAGGACTCGTTACCGGCCTGAAGCCCGGAAAGATGTTCCTGCACGGTCAGCTGGAGACCGCTGCATCGGTTCACAAGGCGGCGGCAGCGGCTGTTCCGGCACTTCTTGAGAGGATCGACCGGGATATTCCCGTGGTCGTGATCGTTCCATCCCAGGCATGCCTGCAACATCATGCGAAACTGCTGGAGGCTGGCAGGAAGCCGAAATCGAAGCGCGCGGGATCGATCGACTGGATCTCATTCGACCAGCAGATCGAAGGGCGCGATGTTTTCCTGATCCATGCATTCGATCCGATGTCGGAGGTTCTGGCCCCATGAAACCGGACGATTTCAGCTATGCAGGGGAAATCAGGAAGCTCCGACATTCCCTGGGAAGGATTGTATCAGCCGCCTCGAGAGATGTCCGGGACAGTGCTGGACATGTCGCGGACAGTCTTCGTTGTGAAATCTCAAGGGGATTCGACTTCCTTGAAGATGCTGCGACAGGTAAGAGCGCTGATCGATGGATGCGGTCTCTTCCGCGGACTGTCGAGCCGATCGAGATTCTTCGGCACCCGAGACCATTCCTGACAAGGAACTTTCAGGGTCAGGAATGTCCCGGAGCTCGGATCCATGCATGGGTCGGGACCGAAGAACAGGATATCGAAGATCCCGCCCTGGTTCGGTTCTCCATCGTGGCCCTTCAACTGTGTCATGGGCCCGATGGTGGAATTCTCCCGGTCACACCGCTGCGTTTCAGGCAGAAACAGTTGATGGGCTGCCGGACCAGCCATCTGCATGCCGCAAAGGAGGCCGTCGTCACATTGATGACAATCGTTCCCAAGGCCACACTGATCTCGGTGACGACCCATTGTCGTGGCCTTCTTGATCATGTCTGCGATCTCTCGGCCGCGCGCTACAAGGGCGCCAGCATGGACCACAAGGGATGGGAAGAGTTCGACGGACTTCTCATGATGAGGGACTTCAGTTTTCTCTATGTTCCGCTTGGAGAAAAAGGCTTCAGCAGGGAGATATTCGACATAGACTGAATGGCGGCAACATACCATATATGGTGTAGGTATAGTTTATCCAATCCATATGGTGTTACTGGTAGCCGGAAATAATGTGGATTGTCGTTTCGGTTTTCACCGGGCGGGATTATAACAGTCCCTACGACAATTCATGCAACGATCACCCGCCAGGGATCGGACTGCCAGCGCAACGGACTGCGTCCTTGCGCATGGTGAACTGTTCCCTGCGGTCAGGAAAGGACAAGATGATGATCAGGATTTTCACCAAGCCTGGATGCGTTCAGTGCAACGCCACGAAACGGACGTTCGAGTCGCTCGGTTTCACGGAAAATGAGATCGAAATGGTCGATCTCACCCAGGATGATGCGGCAATGGCCGAGGCGGAAGCACTCGGCTATCGTCAGGTTCCGGTCGTTTTCGTCGGCGACATGCACTGGGCCGGATTCCAGCCTGGCCTGATCAGCAAGGCCGTCGATGCACTCAGCGGTCTCGCTCCGGCCGCCTGACGCGACATGATCGTCTATTGGAGCAGTGCCAGTCGAAATACCGCGCGTTTCGTCGCCGGTCTCGACTGGCCGTGCACCCGGATCCTGAACCAGGGCGAGGTCCTGGTCATGGACCGGCCTTTCGTGCTGATCACACCGACGTTCGCCGATGGCGAGGGCAGGGGGGCCGTTCCCAAGCCGGTGATCAGATTCCTCAATGTGGCATCCAATCGTGAGCGGATGCTCGGGGTCATCGGATCAGGAAACCGGAATTTCGGCGACACATTCTCCATCGCGGCCGACGTCATATCGGCCAAATGCAACATACCCGTCCTCTACCGGTTTGAGCTTGCAGGCACGAGCCGGGACACGGACGTTGTCCATGAAGGATTGACGAGATTATGGCAACATCACAACATCGAGCCGATGCCGCAGCCGATGAGCGGGAAATGACGTTCGAAGCGTCGACCTCGGGCAATCAGCTCGACTTCCATGCCCTGAATGCCATGCTGAACCTCTATGACGGAAATGGCCGGATCCAGTTTGACGCAGACCGCCAGGCGGCCCGTCAATATTTCCTGGAGCATGTGAACCAGAACACGGTCTTCTTTCATTCCCAGGAGGAGAAGCTGACCTACCTCGTCGACGAGGGATACTATGAAAGACAGGTCCTCGAGCAATACGATCCCGAATTCCTGCGCCGGATATGGGATTCGGCCTATGCGAAGAAATTCCGGTTCCCGACCTTCCTGGGTGCCTTCAAGTATTACACCAGCTACACGCTGAAGACCCGGGACGGGAAGCGCTACCTGGAGCGTTTCGAGGATCGGGTGGTAATGACGGCTCTGACGCTTGCCAACGGCGATGCAGACGCGGCCATGAAGTTCATGGAGGAGATCATCTCGGGCCGGTTCCAGCCGGCAACCCCGACCTTCCTCAATTGCGGAAAGAAAAGCCGCGGCGAACTGGTCTCCTGCTTCCTGCTCCGGCTGGAGGACAATATGGAATCCATCGGACGTTCGATCAATTCGGCGCTGCAGCTGTCCAAGCGCGGCGGGGGCGTTGCCTTGATGCTCACGAACCTTCGTGAAGCCGGCGCGCCGATCAAGGGGATCGAAAACCAGTCTTCTGGCGTCATCCCGGTGATGAAGCTTCTCGAAGACAGTTTCTCCTATGCCAATCAGCTCGGCGCGCGCCAGGGTGCGGGTGCGGTCTACCTGAACGCCCACCATCCCGACATCCTGAAATTCCTCGACACCAAACGGGAGAATGCGGATGAGAAAATCAGGATCAAGACCCTTTCTCTGGGCGTCGTGATTCCGGACATCACCTTCGATCTCGCGAAGAAGAACGAGGATATGTATCTGTTCTCGCCGCATGACGTGGAGAAGGTCTATGGCGTTCCCTTCTCCGAGATCTCTGTGACCGAGAAATATCTCGAGATGGTGGATGACAAGCGGATCCGGAAGAAGAAGATCAACGCCCGGGCGTTCTTCCAGACCCTGGCGGAAATCCAGTTCGAGAGCGGATATCCCTATGTGATGTTCGAAGATACGGTCAACCGCGCCAATCCGATCGACGGGCGTGTCACGATGTCGAATCTCTGCACCGAGATTCTGCAGGTGGCCGAGGCGTCGGATTTCAACGATGACCTGAGCTATGCGCATCTTGGCCAGGACATCTCCTGCAACCTGGGTTCGCTCAACATCGCAGCGACCATGGATGGCGGAAACCTGGGCGCCACTGTCGATGTGGCCATCCGGGCCCTGACTGCGGTGTCGGACATGTCCTCGATCGATTCCGTTCCATCGATCCGCAACGGGAACGACAAGTCCCATGCGATCGGCCTCGGCCAGATGAACCTTCATGGTTTCCTGGCCCGCGAACGCATTCACTACGACAGTCCGGAAGCCGTTGAATTCACCTCCTGCTATTTCGCGGCGATGGCCCACTATGCCATCCGGTCGAGCTGCGATATCGCCAGGGAGCGAGGAATTTGCTTCGATGGCTTCGGAAAGTCGAAATATGCGGACGGTTCGTTCTTCGACAAATATCTCGACAAGGACTGGACTCCGCAAAGCGCTCGGGTGCTCGACCTGTTCCGAAAGTTCGGCATCCTGCTTCCCGACCGGAAGGACTGGGCAGACCTGAAGGCGGCCGTGCAGCGACACGGGATGTATAACCGATACCTGCAGGCCGTGCCCCCGACCGGATCGATCAGCTATATCAACAATTCGACGAGCTCGATCCATCCGATCACGGCGAAAGTGGAGATCCGCAAAGAAGGAAAGATCGGCAGGGTCTATTACCCGGCGCCGTTCATGACCAACGAGAATCTCGAGTTCTACCGGGATGCCTATGAGATCGGTCCCGATGCCATCATCGATGTCTATGCGGCGGCGACGGAGCATGTCGACCAGGGACTGTCGATGACACTCTTCTTCCCGGCCGAAGCAACCACCCGCGACATCAACCGTGCGCAGATCCAGGCATGGCGGAAGGGGATAAAGACGATCTACTACATCCGCCTGCGCCAGGCGGCGCTCGAGGGAACCGAAGTCCAGGGCTGCGTCAGCTGCTCGCTGTGACCAGAAGGGCGCCGAAAGGCGCCCTTTTCTCGACGAGGAAGGATGAAGGCAATGTGGAGTGAGAGGAAGACGGCCCAGGTTGAGATTCTGCTCCGGGATGACGTTCCTGCCAGGATCATCGAGCGGTATCCCGGAGCCGTGATCCTGGCGCACGGTCACGATCCCGTCTGGATGCCGCAGGATGAGGAAGATCCATTTCCAGCCAGCTCCGTTCTCTCGGATGCGCCCCATCAACGGGAAGGAGATGTCTGCTGGGAACTCGCGATCGTCGACGAGGGCGAGATCATCGCCCTTGCATCCTTCAGCGAGTCAATTGCCGGGCCGCGGGAGCAATATTACAGCCTCACCCTCGACAAGATCTTCGTTCACCCCGACCATCGCGGACGGGGGTTCGGCTCGCTGTTCGTCGCGCTGATGGGCGATGTTTTCCGCGAAAGGATCGTGACGATTTCAACTATAGATCCCTCATGCAGCTACATGAGCTGCGAACCCGCAAGCGAAGGCGGTGAAGCCCTGGCCGACAAGATGACGGACATGCGACGGATGATACAGGGTGAAATGAGCCAGGAAACCGGCCCGGCACCGTGATCCATCCGGGAAGAGGCATCGTTCCTCCAAGGAAATAGATGGGATAATCCACTATTTTTCCTTGAAACTGAACCCACAGTTTTGCGAAAAATAAAGACATATGGCGATCGGTCAATACCTTGGGTGGAGGAATTCAAGGCCTGGAGAATACGATGCGCCATAGACACCGCGGCTTCACCATCATGGAGATGGTCCTCAATATCGCTATCGGGCTCGGGATCCTCTTTGGCGGTCTTTACGCATACCGGCAGAACAAGGCGAAAATGGACCTTGCAGCTTTCACGAGAGAATTCCAGCTGCTGGTCCAGCACGTCCAGCTCGACTACAGGGCAGGGAGGTCTCTCCAGGAGAGATCCGAACCAGCCTTCCACTATTCAGCCATTGCTCACGAGGGAATGCTCGACATCCTTGGCTGGGAGCCGCGCGGCGATTATTCCTACAAGATGCCATTCGGCAGGACGGTAAGGTTCGATTGGGCTCACACGGGCGGTATCGGCGCGCAACGGGTGATGGTGACGATTGAAACGGGGCCGCGTCTGTGCAGGGAGCTGCTGAGCAATCCTGGGGCCCTGTTCATGGCTTTCGGCCAGGATCACAACATCCTGGGTGTGCAGGTGGTGGGGACCGGATTCACGAATTCCGTCGGTGTTGTGCAGGGCAATGCGGCGACCGGAAGACGGTTCGGGATTGCCCAGGGATCGCAACAGCATTGCCTTAATCGCGCCAAGCTGCGGGTGACGTTCGATCCGCTGAATTTCGGAAATCTCAACTACACCTACATGGACCGACAAATCTGATCCTGCCGGATCATTTCCAGGAGATGCAGTTCCTTTGGACGCGGATCATGGTGCCATCCCGGCTTCGCAAGCGCCGTGTTCATCTGCCCAAAACTCAAGGAGGATCTGCTCCACCTCCGGATCGTCATAGTCGCAACAGGCAAGGATTGCGGCGTCCCGCGTCAGGTATTCCCAGAGCGGCTCCCCACTCGGGTTCGGCGTCCCGTCCCAGTATTTCCTGCAGGCATCCACGACCTCGGGATCGTCAAGATCGGCACCATTGTCCAGGAGTGCAGAGATACGTTTGGTCCAGTTCATGTCGTGCCGGCTGACTGGGGCAAGCGGGCGGATTATTGAGACAACATCGGTCGCTCCGCCGCAGGAATCGATGTCCTCGATCCTCTCGCACATGAAAACGGCGTCACGGTGTCGGATGGCGCCCTCCGGAGCATGCCGGTGGATCGCCTCGAAATATCCCAGAAGAGACCACTCTTCCTCATATTCATCGCCACCCCCAAGCAATCGGAAGCCCATGGGAAAATTCGTGTAGGATCCGTGGAAGAAAGGGCCGTCATATTGCATGTTTGCCTCCGGAAAATGGAACGGCCGCGAACATGATGTTCGCGGCCTGCCTGTCTATGTCAAGATCGGATCATGGAGGGCTGTCGACGAGATACTGGTCGATGACAGCATCAGTGATCTGGTCGGGGACGCCCGGGGTGCGAACAAAGAGGAAAAGGACCCTTGATGCGCCATTATCTCCGGCGAACTCATTGCCACTATGGGCTTTCTTCCCATTGCCAGCATCATAGTCTCCCCAGTCGACCCAGGTCCCGTTGCGATATGATGTTCTGACGTAGTAGGCGCAGGATGTGACCCCACTGTCCCACCACAGCCTGTTCAGACGAGAGTTCTCCGTTTTCGCGCTGTAATCTACTGTGGAACCGAAGAGCTTGTTGGCGAAATTCTTCTGGGGGATGACCATCGATCCGTTCTGGTCGAGATAGAGACCTGCACCCGCCCAGTAGTCATTGAAATACAAACGATCGGTGTCATTCGCCCCCATCGGGCGGTAAATGCCACCAGTGGCGCTGCCTTCAACATACATGTCTGACCAGTTGGAAGACCCAACCCGGCAACCTCCGGAGGGGCGCTGGTGAGCCGGGATAAGGTTATGGTTACGAACCTGCGCGGATGTCAAACTCCGTTTGCTCGCCGGTTTGATGTAGCAGTCACCCTGGCCATGATCCGCCTCCGAACATCCCTGAAGGATGTAGAAATAATCGGGGCATGCGGAAATGCCGACCTGGCTGTTCGTACTCATGGCATTAAGGAATGACCCGGCACCCGCCGACCATTCATCAGCTGAGCTTGCCGGAATCATGATGGGTTCGCCGGTATTGTTCTTGATGACCCTGCAGGTATCGAACTTCTCCAGCATCCGGGTCTGGCCGGCATTGACCCGGTATACACCTTCGCTTTGGGCTTCGGCCCATGCCGGGATGTTCGCTGCCGCATTGGCAGCGCCAGCGGCAAGGCCGGTAACCGCCAAGGCAGCCATAAGGGTTTTGAAGGATTTCATCGGCTCCCTTTCTCATGTCGGACCTGGCAGCTGAAGCTGTCAGAATGGGCCTTGTCGAACGCAAGGCCCATTTTTGTTGGAGATAGATCGCATGAGAAAAAAGTCAACAAAGCCGTCGTGACCGCAGTATCATGGCGTTCGGACCAGGGTTGCGGCCTTGCCCGAACGCAGCGATCAGCCGGTAATCGCCGTCTTTAGGGGCTTGGAGATGGTGGCCTTGACCGCCTTTCCGGCGGGCTTGGTAAAGGTTTCCTTGGTCTGCGGGTTCCGCACCTCGCGTTCAGGCGTGTCCCGGACGGAAAGCTTGAGTAGGTTGGGCAATTGGATGGCATTTCCCGCCTGCAATTCGGCGGTCACGATCCCCGAAAGGGCGTCCAGGACCTTGACGGCCTCCGCCTTGGGAAGCCCAGTTTCATCTGACAGCCTGGTTACCAGGGCGGCCTTCGTGAGCGTTTGCGACATGTTGTTCCTCCGTTGTGATTGCCCTTGGACATCTCTGATGGCCCCGGAATCTCTCTTGTTTTTCGCGATTTCGCTCTAAAATCAAGCAGTGAATGAGCTTGAAGGAGCACAGCAATGACCGGATCCGCCGAACACTTCGAGCAGAGCGACATCGACTGCGACGACCCCGCCTTTCTGGAGGTGATGGCCTGTTTCGACAGGAGCAATTATTTCGCCGATCTGACGCATGCCGCGGTAACCAGGATTGTCTTCCCACACCTGGAGGCACTTGCTCGGGACCGAAAGCTTGGCAAGGTCGAGATTGATGGAATGGATCTGCAGTCCATCAGGGCCTGGAACTCGCTCATGCCGGACTTCATCCCATCTGAAGATTGGATTACAGCAGGAAACGACGCATGCTATCGCTGGATCGTCTTCTCCAATCTTTTCGAAGAGCACATGCAGGAGCGTTATCCTCTCCTGATGTCTACCCTCACAGGGAGACCATTCGAAAGCATGGAAGGCCATGCGACATTGCAAAATGCAGCCAAGATGGCTGTTGCATCGACGGTCGTGGAGTTTCTTCGTGATGGGGATCTCGCGCCTGCAATGACAGATACGACGCGTTGCTACCTGACCGGAGAATATTTGAAACTCGGCTTTTCCGGATTCCGTCCTGTGATCGTGGATGTGAATGACAATCCGGTTCCCTTCACATACTCCCTGGATGAGGAATCAAGTCCTCAGCCTGGGCCGTAAGACATTGATGACAGGAAGCTGCTGGCGCTTAGCCTTGCGGAGCCGCCTGTAATGGGCGGCTCACTGCGTTTTCCGAGGCCTGTGCTGCCTGTCACTCTCACAGGCCTGGTATATCGGCCTCGAACTCTGGGATCACGACGACGCCATGCTCTTTTTCCCATTCCGCTAGTTGCAGTTCGCCAGCCGCGGTCAAGAGGAAGTAGGCGTCGATCAGACTGTCCGTCTCGCAACTCGTCCTGAAAATCAGGCCTGCGCGTTCGGCTTCTCCGATCGGTCTGGAAGGCAGGACATCCCGACAGCTCTCGTTAGGACACATGGCGAACATGGTCAGGACCTTCTGCCTGGCCTTCGTATGCTCCAATGGTTCGTCCGGCATTCCGTCACCTCATTTTTTACTGAAGAATTTCCACATTCCAGATCATAGTAGTGTCATGTGAAAATGAGGGAAGCCATGAGCTGGAAAAATCTGGGCGATATCAATCCTGCGAGCGGGACGTTCCTGATCCGGAATCCGACCATCAACAGCAGGGGTGACTTCGAGGCCGAGGCCGTGGACGTCACCCCGGAGTCCAATGTCGGAGGTGACGACCGTCGTTTCCTGATCCGCCAGGGCAATCTTTATCTCTCCCGGGACAACTTTTCCTCTGCCGTGGAAGTCCTTGGGCAGAGGATTTCCGCGGATGGGAAGGTGATCCTGACAAACGATGGCGAAATCGAACTGGATTCTGATGATGGTCTGGTAGAACTTGCCCATGCGACGATGGGTTACGGGGGCATTGATGATGTCGACATCTCGACACTCGTTCAGATTGGCGTCGACACCCCATACAGCCAGGACAGAAAATTCACCGGGGATCTGGTGATCTACCGCAGCAATGCTTCGCTCTGGTCCGTCATGGAACGCGAACTGGATGGTTTCGACTATCCGCATGGAAAACCGAAGGCGAGTCCGATCCGGGTCGTGGAAGAGCCCTGTGAAAGCGGTATGCAACCGTGAGGAGGGAAACATGAGCGCGAAAATTGAAACTCATACGATCGAGGACTGGCAGGGAGACGAACGATCAACAGGCGCGCCTGCCGCGATCGGCATCCAGCTCGAGGTGGAAAGACAGCGCATGCTGATCACCACGAATGATGGACGCAAAATCGATCTCGAGTTGCAGGACGGCGCCATCCGGGTTCTTTGCTACGAGGCGGACGAGGGCAAGGAGGCCGGCATCTATGTGTCGATACCCGAAAGAGGGGATATCATGGTTGAGAACTCGGACTATCTGCAGGAGGAGCGCTTTACTCCGGCCGACAATGACGGTTTGGAAATTTAACATCTCCCCCGCCCTGAAGGGTGGGGATTTCCTTTTGCTGCGTCACCGGCATTGAGCCCGTTTGCCGCAAGGTGAGTTGACGCTTCACAGGGGGCTGATGCCTTACCCTCCACGTCCAGAAACGGAGTGTTCCCCCGCCTTTCCTTGTCCTCGCCGAGCAGGGCCCGGCTGAGGATATTGCGTGCCGCATTGATATCGGCATTGGCGCGCGCCCCGCATGCGGTGCAACTGAAAGTCGCTTGGTTTTCGCGACTTTCAGCATCCACATGTCCGCAGGATGAGCAGGTCTGGCTGGTATAGGCCGCCGGCACCTTGACCAGAGTGCCGCCGGTTTCCTCGAGCTTGTAGCTGAGCATCTGCTCGAACGCATACCAGCCGACATTCAGGATCTCACGGTTGAGACCCGCCTTCTGGCGCACATTGCGTCCGGGCACCTCGAGCGTGCCGCGTGCCGATCTGGTCATGGACCTGATCTTCAGGTCCTCGATCGCGACCATGCCATGCCGGCGCACCAGATCCCTGGAGAGGACATGGGCGACATGGGCGCGTGTCCGAGCCGCACGGGCCTTGAGAGCGGCCTGCCTGGCCCGCGCCCTGGCGTAGCGGGCGGAGCCGCGCTTACGGCGGGACATGGCTTTCTGGGCGCGACGCAGGGCGGCGGAGAGCCGTCCCATCTGCGCGGGGAGCCTCACCATCTCCCCGGTCGAGAGCGCAAAGGGGATCGAAACGCCGCGATCCACACCCACAGCGGATGCCTGCACCGGGAAATCAGCCACCGCGCAGCGCAGAGAAAACGATATCTCCCAACCGCCACCCGCACGGCGGGAGATGGTCGCATTGCGGATATCCAGGCTGCCATCCGCGCGGCGCGCAAGCGGGCGAGAGTCGCGATAGCGCACCCAACCGACCTTCGGGATCTTCACCTCTGACCAGTTCCTGTTCAGAGCACGGACCGCAATCTCGCGGCCGACCTGCCGGAAGGCATCGTTATGGAACTTGCGCCTGGGTCGCGGATAATTCGCGCGACCAGCAAAGAAGTTCGCATAGGCCTTATCCAGATCCAGGAGGGCCTGGTTCTGGGCGGTCTGACTGACCTCGCCAATCCAGTCGAACGCCTTGCGAAGATCGGAGAGTTCTCTCGACATGCCATTGGCATTGAAATTGCGCGAGAGGCCGCCTGCATAGGGCTTGCCCGCCCAGGTGCGTCTTTGCTCAAGAGCGAGATTGTAAACAAGACGGACCACGCCGCAGGTTTGCGCCAGCAGCGCCTCCTGGGCAGGGGTCGGCTTGAGCCGATACCTATATCCGCGGATTGTTTCCATATTCGCAAGATAGTTCCTTGCGAAATACCCGTCAACTCACCAGAAGTTCGCCATGGTTCAACACAAGGGATCGGAAGTGGGGCATCGAACCCCTTTACCAATCTACCCTATCCCTCCCCGACCTGAAGGACGGGCTTCCCGGGCGGTGAGTGAAAGGGCGCCATCGGCGGCCTTTCACGGTCCCTTACATGGATGGCGCCAGCTCCGCCTCGGGTTCTTCCACCTGGGCAACGCGGATCTCGTGCCTCCACCAGGATCCTGTAAAGCCGTAGCAGGAATCCACGCCATATCCATGGCTGCCATCCACGCTGTAGGAAGCCGGTAGCGTCACTTCCTTGCCGGGTTTGAAGGTTCCCATATTTCCGCAGCCGTTGAAGTGTTCGTAGAACAACAGGTTGTCCACGTCGCCTGGGCCGATGTTGACATGGGTCGGCGCCTTGCCGGATTCATAGATATCGAGCAGGTTCAGCCGGCCGCAAAGCACCAGGCATTCGCGGTCATAGCCGCCATAGACCATCTCAAGCTTGTCCCTGAGAGCCTCCTCGGCTGTCAGTTCCCCTGTCTCGATTTCCGGTTCGAACATCTCGATGAGACGGCGGGCCAGTTCGGCATCTCCATTTTCCATCCTGCCGTCCGAGGCTGTATGGTTCGACGGGGCGTAGATCAGGTTGTCGACCTCTGGTGCGTCCGGCCATCTCGGCGTGGCGACGATATTGCCTGTCCAGTTCCTGATGGCATCCTTCAGCCAGGGGCTTTCATCGATGGCCCGGTTTTCTTCAACGATTTCCTGGATGTCTTCAGGAAGATCATCCCAGTGCCGGAAGCCGAATTCCCTGGCAAAATCCTGCTCCCACGAAGCCCAGAACTCTTCGTGGCTCTCATACCCGCGAACGATGTTCGAAACTTCCTCCGAGAATTCCTCGAACTTGCCCTGCAGGATCATGTTCGCCATCTTGTCGGAAATGATATCGTCGTAACCGGATGAGTAGATCAGGTTCGGATTCTTGTCGAGATAGGCGAAAATTTCGGTTGTTGTCGGCCTGGCCATGGATCGCCCCTGTCTGAAACTTACCCTTTCAATCTTAAAGCCGACATGCGAAAATTACACTCGTTCGATGCACATTCCGTAGGTATGACAATGTCCGATGCGAAAATTGACCCGGAGCGACCGCCGGCGGAAGCCTTGGCGGATCTGCAGGCCCGGTTGGCCTTGCAGAAGTTCGACTCCCACCAGGACTGGGTGAGACGTGCCACTCGTCGTCTGACGGCACACGACTCCTATTTCGATGCCAATCAGGGTGATAATGCCGGCTATCGGGGTCCGCATTTCACAGCGATCTGCTTCGATGCCAAGGGACGTCGTTGCTGGTCCGGCATGGAAATGCGCCGCGCCGAGGCGGATGGCGCCTTCCCGGTCAGCTGGATCTGGCCTGATCAGGCAATCGAGCTGGCCATGCTCAGCGAGTTGGTTCTGGCGGGGCAACTGAAAGCGGCCGCTTGAGAATTTCCCTGTGTGGAGAATATGCTTGAGCAATTGCGAGAGGGAATTCCATGCCAAACATCCAGATCATGAACAGAAATGGACGATATTCGCTCTGCAAGCGGACGCCGGATCCTGCCGGGCAGGCGGATTATGAGCGGCTTGCTTGGCTGACCTCCGAGCAGGCAAGCTCCATTGTCGGTCCACATACCGGAATTGGATCCGGCAACTGCCGGATCGCGAAGAGTGCTGTTCCGAGATCCATTTTCATCGATCGCGTTCAAGAGCGCGCAGCGCGGACAAGAGCATGGAATCTGCGCATCGGAGAAGACCTTGTCTGCCGGATCGACGACGAGGCGGTCTTGATGCTGGAGCATCTGGCAATCGTTCATTTCGAAGCGGGTCAGCCTGACTGGAAGAGCCGGAAAGTCGAGATGCTCGACGACAAGATCCATGACTGCGAGGAAACTCTGGCGGATTTGAAGGCCAGGCGGGAGCGAATGCTGGAGGCCGATTCACCTGCTCCTGAGCCTGGGGTGAACTGAGATGCCGGATGCGCACCCTTCTTCTCAGACACTCCAGATTCGCGAGACGCTCCTGGCGCGCGGAGAGATTGCAGCCAGACTGTTCGAGTGGAGTCTCGAACGCCATCAGGCCTTCAACACGGCCGTCATGGAGCTTGAATATCGGCCTTTGACCGAAAGGACTCGGCGCAGTCCTTCGGATTTCGGCATCGAGGAAGATCTGTGGTTCTCGCCAGGCCCGGAATCCGACCTGAGCAGGGATGAAAGGACGGCATTCGGACGGTATGAAGCTGCCATGGCTTTCGATAGCTGGTGCTGGTCTGACCTGGAGATCGACCAGGGCACGGCGCTGGACATGGCTGCCATGTATTGCAATCGAGATGAGTTCGAAGCAACGGATCCCGAGCTTGTGCAAGTCGACCCGTTTGCCGAAGTTCAGCAGTTCGTGGATCACTATGATGAGAGTTTTGAGGTCTTCCTCTCCAGCGAGCACCGCAATTCCATCGAGGATGGCCGCAACGGATATGCAGACCTCCTTCTCGAAAAGATCAGCCATCCCTGTGTCTTTCGAAGCTACGAGGACGGCGTGATGACGATTGCCGATGGTTGGCACCGGACGGCGGCCGCACTCGCCGCCGGCGACGTGTCGATTGCCGCTGTCATCGTGCCACTCCCAGGGGTCTCGAGCGATCTCGAGCCCGGTTTCTGATCGAAGTCTTGACGCTGTGCACTTCCGTTCCGTGAAGGAATGTGACATCATGCGAAAAACCTGAAGTGAACTCGTCACGACGGTGTATCCTGCATGAGCGAGCTGAGGTGGAATGTTTCTCCTGCTCGCTCCAGCTTTTCTATGTGAAAAAAAGAACGGAAATTCTCATGAACAAGCCCATCCGCGCCATCAACTGGAACCGCATCGAGGACGACAAGGATCTCGAGGTCTGGAACCGCCTGACCGTCAATTTCTGGCTTCCGGAAAAGGTGCCGCTGTCCAACGACGTGCAGAGCTGGGCCACGCTGAAGCCGGCCGAGCGGGAGCTCACCATCCGCGTCTTCACCGGGCTGACCATGCTGGACACCATCCAGGGCACCCTCGGGGCGACGTCCCTGATGGCCGATGCCGTCACCCCGCACGAAGAGGCTGTGCTGTCCAACATCGTGTTCATGGAGGCTGTCCATGCCCGGAGTTACTCGTCGATCTTCTCGACGCTGTGCTCGACGCCTGAGGTGGATGCCGCATTTCGTTGGTCGGAGGAAAACCAGCACTTGCAGAACAAGGCCAGGATCATCCTGGACAATTATGAGTTGAACTCCCCCCATTCCAAGCTCCACCCCTTGAAGAAAAAGATCGCCTCGGTCTTCCTGGAGAGCTTCCTGTTCTATTCGGGCTTCTACCTGCCGATGTATTGGTCGAGCCGGGCCAAGCTGACCAATACCGCGGACATGATCCGCCTGATCATCCGCGATGAGGCGGTGCATGGCTATTATATCGGATACAAGTTTCAGCGCGGCTGCGAAATGCTGACCGCGGAGGAGCGTCAGGAGTTGAAGGACTTTGCCTACAGCATGATCCTCGATCTTTATGATATCGAGAGCAAATATGCCGCCGAACTCTATGACGGGGTCGGCCTCACTGAAGACGTGAAATCGTTCCTGCATTACAATGCCAACAAGGCCTTGCAGAATCTCGGATTCGAGGCATTGTTTCCGCCCCAGGCATGCGAGGTGAACCCTGCGATCCTGGCGGCCCTGTCCACGGATGGCGAGAACCACGACTTCTTCTCCGGCTCCGGCTCGAGCTACGTGATCGGCAAGGCCGTGGCCACCGAAGATGATGACTGGGATTTCTGACGTGGCCAGATGCCGGCATTGCGGACATGAAGAAGTTGAGAAGGCGCCTGACGGCGCCTCTCTTTCCAACAATCCCGCCACCGTTCAACTCGATGTGCGGACGGACCTTCTTCCTGTGCTCGAAAGTGCCTTGCGAGACATCATCAACACCTTCGTCATGCATGGGAAGTATCACGCTTCCCGCGCATTGAAGCCACTGCATCAGCAGGTGCGCGATCAGAATCTCGACTTCGCCAAGAGCTTCAGAGCGGAATGTTGGGCGCAAATCATCGCAGGCCATGATGCAGGCTTTGAAATCGAGTTGCAGTTCGACCCGGAGCGAAACGAGGTCCTCGCGCGCGGAATCTCACCGGAGGGCAAGGATATCGTCCTTGGTCGCGCAACGGTCCGGAACGGCATTGACTACAGGAATATGATCGATGGTGTTATGGATTTTCTCGACAGGCGTGAGAGGGAGGAGCCAGCTGTGGCGTTCCACCGGGGGGACGGACCGAGATGAGCGACGGCATCAAGATCTTTATGGGCGTCGGAGCAGATTACTCTCCAGATACCAATCTGCTTGACGCCCTGATCACGAAACGGCTTCAGGAACGTGGTTTCACAGGCAGTAGGGATATGGACCACTGTCTCTATGGGAGCCTGTCCAAAGGGCAGGCCATTCGATACGCCAGAAACGAATCCGAAGAATACCTTCGTTTGCTGATCCCTGAGGAGGGCGCCGTTGTTACATATGCGGTCGGCATCAGCGACCTCATCCTCGACTTCGACGGGTTCTGCCGCGAACTTTACTGGAGCGGACTGACGGCCGGGCAGGCATGGGCAGAGGTCCTGCAAGACAGCATGGGACATGTCGAGACTCTCGAAACCTATCTCGGCCTGGATGCGGAAATCCCCGGCATTACCGCCATGGTGGATCACTATCTCGAAGGGATCGAGATCAGGGATATTGTCCTGGGCCAGGACGATAGCCTCGCATCCTTCCTTGAAGGACACGATGGCGAAATCTGGATTACGGGACCATGCAAGATTTTGGAAGCCGGCATCGAGCCGGTCGCCGGCCCCGATTTCCCCTGATCACATTCCCGGATCGGTGTCGCGAAATTCTCTTTGCTCCAGTTCGCGATACTGCCAGCATGAGGCAACCACTGCACGTCCGACGGCCAGAGAGAGCTGCCTGGACTTTCTGCGATCGTCACCGTTCAGGCCCACGGCTGTCTCCATGACAACCTCTCCTTGAGGATGGCTTGCCGTTATGATGATCGAGACCTCTCCGCCCTTCTTGGAGATGGTGAAGTCTCCATCGGGAACGATTTCATCCAAATGGCGCAGGGCTGCACCAATATCGCTGGTAAGGCTGGCTCGCGGATCGCCTTCGTTTCTGCGCTGGTAGAAAGTCTCCGCATCATAATGGGTCAATGGAAAATCGCATCCGTATTCCATTGCGAAGGTGATCATATCACTGTCGAAATCGCCTTCTGCCAGTTTCGACAATCTGTTCAAGCCACTTTCAATCCGGTTCATCCCGCACTCCTTGTCCTGAAAGGACACTAGGGAATCGAGAAGAAATTCGCGAGTCGTGAAGATGGTTTTCCCCATCTGAAACAGGGGACGCATGGCCAGGAAGCGCCATACGCGAAAATGCGGGCATATCTTCCTAAATGAAAACCGGAGGCCCATATGTCGTTCAAAAGCTACCGCAGCCCTGTTGTCGCGGACATCTCCATGGCCAGATGGATGCTTCTGGCCGTCCTGGCCGCTGCCACCTATTTCTTTCATGGTTTTCTGGTGCCCGTGCTTGCCGCCTCCGTTATCGCGGTCGCCACCTGGCCCTTGCGCAGGCGGGCAGGGGCCGTGGAGGGGACGGGGAGAACAATGGCCGCCGCGGTCATGCTGCTTGCAATCGTCGTCCTCCTGGTCCTTCCGATCGCGATGGCGATCTATTTCGCCGCCGGCGAAGTCAGGGTGTGGATATACTGGGGGATCGGCGTGAACGCGATCGGATACCCTACTCCGGAATGGATGACCGCCATGCCTCACATCGGTGACTGGCTCGATCACCAGTATCAGTCATTCATCGGCACGCCCGGAGCTTTGGGACATCTGCTCCACGCCCTCGGCGGGTCTTCGATCGGTTCCCTCTACAGGGGCGTGATATCCGTAGGTTCCGTTACGGCCCATATGGCGCTCACCGGCCTTTTCACCCTCATCACACTCTTCGTCTTCTACCGCGACGGCCAGTCTCTCATGGAGCAGATCGACACGGTCGGCCAGAAGATCCTTCCGGGACGATGGGACCGTCTTTCCAGGATCATCCCCGCAACCATCAGCTCGACAATGACTGGCATGACGCTCATTGCCATCGGGGAGGGGCTCGTCCTGGGTGTGGCCTATTGGCTGGCTGGCGTGCCCTCGCCGATCGTGTTCGGAGTGATCACGGGGTTCATGGCCCTCGTTCCCGGGGGTGCGCCCCTTTGTTTCACCCTGCTCTCAGCCTATCTCGTTGCAAGCGGGTCGATCTGGTCAGGTGCGGGTCTGTTCGCCTGGGGAGCGATAGAGTTGTTCATCGTCGACAAGACAATTCGTCCGACCCTCGTCGGTGGCCCGGTGAAACTTCCTTTCCTCCCGACATTTTTCGGGCTGATCGGAGGGGTGAAGACCCTTGGGATCATCGGCTTGTTCGTGGGTCCTGTCCTCATGGCCATTCTCGTCACGATGTGGCGGGAATGGCTCAGGGAGATCGACGCTGATAAGCGCAGCTGAGTGGTGCCCTGGACTGACAGATCCATCGCAAAGACATGAGATTTTCCTGGAAAAAGATGGAGAGGATCATTATTCGATTGATTTTCATCCTCCGAATGCGAACCTGCTGGCGTGATTCAATGAGGTCAATATGCGCAGTTCCCTGATCGGCATCCTTGCCGGCATGTCTCTTTTATCTTCCGCCTTGGCTGAAACGGCGATTCCAGATATCGATCGCAGCAAGATCCCCGCGGAAAAGGTCGGGGATCTTGAGCGGGCTCTGGCTGGAGACGCCAGAGCACCGGCTGGTCTTGCAAACGCGCTGATCCAGGCAGGTTACGATAACGATCAGGACATCATCGACCTCTACAAGGTCTCGATGGAGCGCGGGAACACAGGTGTCATGATTGGAGGCCCGGTGATTTCAGAAATGAAGGGGCGGCATGATCTGTCACTCAAGATCTCCAAACTTGCGATAGATGCTGGCCTCGACCGGGAACGGGACACCGTCGATAAATTGTTCAGGTCCGGACGGCTGGAGACCTCTGACTACGCCGGATATCTCACGAAGTATCAGCTCGCCCGATATTCAGGCGATCTCCCTCATGGCAGTAAGATTATGCTGCTCAGCATTCTGCCCGGCAACGGCATGGATGCCGCCTTGGTGGACATTGAAGAGGAGCTTCCTTTCGGCAAGGGTAAATCCTACAAGGAAACCAGAGCTTCCTGTCGATATGAGGTTCACCTGATCAATAATCATTTCACGAAGGTTGCGTTCGAGGACGCTTACGGGACGGTCATGGGGGTGCAGCTACAAGATCGCGATGTTCCCGGGAAGGAGATGACCATCCAGGGAAATATCGGTTTATCCGTAGGCTACGCCGACGAGTATGTGCTGGAAGGGGGGCAAGGCTACCGGCTCGAGTTCGTCAGTATGGAGAGCAAGTCCTTCCCATCCAGAACAGCAGCCCAGGACTGGGTCACGGATGGAAACTGCAAGATCGACAATATCGGCAATATCAAACCCGCGGGGTTCATGGGCGAGTTGATGTGGGAGACCGACGAATCCTGGAGCAATCTGGCAGATCGTATCGTGGTTACGGCATACACACCCGAGACATGAGAGATGGGGCAGGAAGGGACTGAAGGTCTTTCGAGACTCCCGGTCCCTTCCCGGCAAACTGCATTCATCACACAGTCGCAGAACATGACGCAACCGGATATGCGAAAATGTTGAAATACTGCGACCTATGGTCTACTATCACCGCAAGCCTCGCATCTCGCGGATCCACTGCGCGCCGCAGCGATTGGCCTGAAATGCAGTCCAAGGGAGCGATCATGAGGTTTCTGTCAACGGCACCCCGTCACATTCGCACACGATACCTGCGTGGCGGATGCTGGGTCCTGGCCATTGAACTCGCCAAACATACCGGCTTGCAGCTCTGGGGAATCCGTGACGGACAAGGTAATCTGCACCATGCATTCGTCGCCGATGGATCGAGAGGAATTGCGATCGATATCCGCGGCTCCATGCCTCTCGAAAACGTCGTGGAGGGCTGCGCCGCCATGGATCCGAAACTGGAGCCTATTGGCAAGGATGAGATCCTTTCCATCTGTGGAAGCTTTTCCCGCACCGACATCCGCGAGGCGAAACGGGTCATAGCCACCATGCTCATCGTGCCGAGCGAGCCCGAAAATGCAACCAGGTCGGAAGGGATGGAGCCATGAACAGCATGATCGCACCCCAGGTCGTCATCCATCATCGTGTCGGAGAGGAATGGAAGGAGCGTATTCGCGATCTGCTCCTGCTTGGCAATGCAGTCGATTGTCATGGGAATTTCCATCTGAAGAATGATCCTGCATCACGCAAGGCAATCCGTGTCCACGTGACCCTGCTGCCGAAGAAGACCTGTCTCCGTTACAAACCCAGCACATTCTCCAGCATGGGCTATCCTTGCGATCCATTCGTCGCCATCGAGGACGAAGCCGGCGAATTTCATGGTGTCGAACATTGCCATTCGGTCGTCGAGACGACGCAGATCTACGGCGCCCTCTTTCTCCGTGAGATCGACGACTCTCTCTGGCTTGCTGGGCGGGAGGTCGACAGCGATATCGAGCAGATCGATGCCGCAGCTGTCATGGACGGGCTTTACGAGTTCAGGCAGATCCGGGAAGGCAGTTGGAAGTCCGAACGGCTCAAGGATGTGATCTCCATCGCCGGTTCACCGTATGAAGGACTGTTCATCCTCACCGATGAGGAAATGCCCTATCTCATCATGCCGGAATGGTGGGGCCCGGTCCTCCTCGGCGAGGGGGCAGATGTGTCCCCGGAAGCTTCTGAGCGGGCTCGCGCGCTCGTTGGGGCGCTTCATGAGATCGTCGAGTTGATCTGCCAGGATGATCCTCTCCCGGCTTGACCGGATTTCTCGCGAGAAAGCTTGGATGCGGATCGCGCCGATCATATAGCGGGAGTCGAAGGAGGCTGTCCATGTTCAGCACCACGCAGATCATCGAGTCATTCGCTGCCGGCCGGCTAAGCCAGAAGGAAGCCATGTCCATGTTGCATATGGAGAACTATTCAGAGCTTCTGAACGCACTGGCCGACCGGGGAATCCCGCCACCGAAACCTCCCGCGGAGCAGGTGGAAGAGGAGCTCAAGGCCGCAATGCCTATTCTCGACATGTTGGAGGCGGCCAAGGATGACCCTCGAAATCGCAATTCCTGATCGCGGCACTCGCTCCATCATGATCAGCGCACTGCTCCTGGCTTTGTCCGTAACCCCCGCGGCAGCCGATGAAATTGCCACGCGAAAAAATATTCCAAACTGGTCGCCTTTGACCAGTCATCTCGCTGGCGAAGGATGCGTGATCGCCTCCCAGAGCCCGATGATCGCCGAGGCAAAACCAGGCACGCCATCAGGTTCATGGCGAGCCATGTCTATCGGAAGCAGATCAACGATCGAGGGTAGAGCGCCGACGCTGCAATTCCTGGACAAAGGCGGGGTATCCGGATCGACTGGCTGCAACAGCTATTCCGGCCGTGCCGTTGGGTTCGGATCTTCCGTCAGGTTCGGATCGCTCGCCATGACGGAGATGTCCTGCCCGGATGCAGGGGCGATGCATCAGGAACAGGCCTATCTCGAGGCCATCGGGAATGTCTCCCGATGGGAAATGCAGGAGGAGCAGGCCCTGATCCTCAGGAACGCTGCGGGTGAGGAGATCCTGCGTTTCACCCGATAGACTTCAAGGCGCGGGGCCATCGTCAAATTCTGCCAAGGGAACGATTGCCTCATCGGTCCTTATGGCCAGGCGGAATGCATCCTCCAGGCGGTCCTCGGGGAATTCACCGACTTCCTCTGTCCAGATATTGCCATGCTCCGGAGGCCCATCCGATCCAATCCTGTGGACGATCAGCGTGGTGGGACCCATTTCACGGAAGACCTGGATGGTGATGTCCTCATTGCGGATCAGGACATATTGATCGTCAGTCGTTGGATCTTCGCTTTTCTCGAAGCGGAAGTGGTCTTTCAGCTCCATGATACTCTCCTTCATAGTGTCGGTTCGGATGTCGCGACCGCCCAGGAGGGCAGGTCGTCGGATACGGCAAGATCCCAGTCCACGGGCGATTCAACCGCTTCGGGATTGGCATTCTTCAGGCTGTCTTCGAGTTCATCGATCTCGGATGATGTCGCCTCGCGCCATTTGCCTCCGCGACGGATATCCGCCGAAATGATCCGACCCTCATTCCGGTCGAAAGCCCATCTGGTGAGCCTTTCCTTATCCGCCCCATCTTCATCGAAGATGTGCATCCATCCATTGCCGTCCTCGCTGTCCGGGTCAGCAATAACATATCGAGCCATTCCGCTCATCTCCTTTTCTCCACCTTCATCAGGGAAAATCCTGCTTAGCTCGAAGCTTCGTGCAATTTCCCAATCCATCTGGATCTCGTCGAAATCCCCCGGCCCGAAGCCTGCATCGTCCAAATACAGTTCTGGCGCCGCGGACTTGAGAATCTCACCCGTCACACGGGCGAGGTCCGCTGCCCTGATATTCCCAAGAACCCTGATCTCCGGCGACCAGATCCTCGCTGTCGCATTCACCAGTGCGAGAGTAGCATGAACGGTCAAATCCGGCAGTTCCAGGAAGACGAGATCTCGCAGATTGACGTCATGCCGTTCAGCTGTGCGTTCCATCAGCTCCCGGGCTTCGGAGACGGAATCCGCATCGGCATTGAACTTCCCGACAGCGATCCGGTCTCCCGGATCAATTGCATCGAACATGGCAATGGACAGGCGTTGCAGGGCGCCCGCGCTGATATGCCCGAGAATGCGTGCCTCAGGCACCCAGGCATAGGCACATTGCGCCAATGCCATGGAGACGGCCTTCCGGCTGCCATTGTCAGTCTCGATATCCACAGCCGACCTCATGTTCCTATATGTGAATAATTGCTTTGCGAATGGAAAAACACAATATTCATGAAGAGCCAATTGAGAGGAATTCCCCATGCCGGGCGGTAGCACTTCGGATCAGCAGACCCCGCTTACCCTTGGCGAACTGGACGACATGCTGCGAAGGGAAGTGCGCAGCGCACTTGTTGCCAGCATGCGGAAGAAATCCCCGCATTTCATCTCCGCCGGCGATGCGGCGACCACGGAGAGGATCGTGAATTATCTTCTCGACTGGGGCGCGCTTGACGGTATCGCGGAAAAATTGAGGGTGGCGGATGATATCGCCGTCGGAACTCTTCCGAGGCCATTCGATGATTATGCTGGTTCCTCTGCATCGAATTACAGATCCATCCCCCGAGGTTGCGAATAGCGACAGGACCTATCTGAGGTATTCGACGAGTTCGCACTCCGGATCCGCATATCTGACGATATGACGCCCGGCTACCCTCCAGTCGCCCGGATCGAATTCCGGGAAGAAGGTGTCCGCATCCTCGATCTGAAGATCCACCTCGGTGACCAACAGCCGGTCGGCGATCGGCAACAGGGCCTGATAGATTGCGGCTCCTCCAATTCCATAGATGCGTCTGTGACTGTTCGAATAGGCATGAGCTACCGCGTCTTGCGGTGACGAAAAACAGAGATCCGCTCCGACATTTCCTGAGCTCACAACATAGTTCGCCCGGCCCTTGAGTGGTCGGACAGGCAAGCTTTCCCAGGTGCGCCGCCCCATGATGATGGCGCCGCCCATGGTTTCACGCTGAAAGAATGCAAGGTCCTCTGGGATCGACCAGGGAATTTCGTTCCCCCGGCCGATTGCCCCGTTCCTGGAGCGCGCCACGATCAGCGAGATGCTCATACCGCAACGTCTCCGGCAATATGCGGATGCGGATCATATCCATCGACCTCGAAATCCTCGATACGATAATCATCGATACTGGCCGCATGGCGGACAAGACGCATCCGCGGCATGGATCTTGGCTCCCGCTGCATCTGGGTCTTCGCCTGTTCGATATGGTTCAGATAGAGATGGACATCACCCGCAAACCAGATGAGCTCTCCGGGCGCAAGACCTGACTGCTGGGCGATCATGAGCTGAAGCGCACTTGCCCCAACCCAGTTGAACGGAATCCCGAGCAGGATATCCGCTGATCTCTGGAAGAAGAGTGCATTGAGGCGCCCATCGGAGGTCACATGGAACTGGTAGACCATGTGGCAGGGTGGAAGAGCCATGCTGTCCAGCTCTCCCACATTCCAGGCGTGGAAAAGCATCCGGCGGCTGGAAGGGTTGGTCCGGAGCGTATCGATCAATGCGCCGATCTGATCATGTTCCCGCCCATCAGGACCAAGCCAGCGACGCCACTGCTTGCCATAGACAGGGCCGAGGTCGCCCCATCGGACCGCGAAGCCATCATCCTCGACGATCCTCTTCTCGAAATCCTCCTGGCTGATCGCTTCTCCGCTCTCACGACGGTAAGCGGCCAGGGGCCAATCTGTCCAGATCCGGACGTTTTGCCGCAACAGGGGCTGAAGATTCGTGTTTCCGGTCAGGAACCAGAGCATTTCCCTGACTGCGGTCTTCCAATAGACCCGTTTCGTGGTGAGAATGGGCACCTCCCCACCGGAAAGGTCGAAGCGGGACATGGCACCGAAGATCGACCTTGTGCCCACGCCCGTCCGATCCACACGCTGATCTCCCGTCTCCAGAATTCGTTGCAGAAGATCGAGATATTGGTGTTCGGGATGGCGCATGTCTTATCCTTGCGAAAATGATTGAAAGAAGAATATCGGACCTCCCGCGCCTTGGCAATATTATCCCCCGGCAAACTCCCGGAAAGCGTCAATGCGTGTTGTGAGAAAACGCAATCGCAACTATAATGGCCGTTCCTTACATCTTGGGGGACCCGAATGGACCTGTTCGATAATGCCGCTCCGATCGGGGACAAGCCGTTGGCTTCCCGACTTCGTCCTGAAAACCTGGATGACATCGTCGGCCAGGCATCGATCACGTCTCCGGGGTCCACCTTGCGGCGCAGGATCGGCGCTGGACGGCTCGGTAGCATCATCCTCTACGGCCCTCCCGGGGTCGGCAAGACCTCGATTGCCCGGGCGGTCGGCAATATGCTCGGCAAGGAATTCCGGCAGCTCCATGCGACCAGGGCCGGGGTGGCGGATCTGCGAAAGCTCGCCGATGAGGCGAGGATGAAGCCGATGATCATCTTCGTCGACGAGGTTCATCGCTTTTCTGCGACCCAAACCGACGATCTGCTCTCTATCTGCGAGGATGGCGTCGCCGACTTTATCGGCGCAACGACAGGAAACCCGTATCATACCCTGTCGCCGGCCCTGGTTTCGAGGTCCACGATCCTCAAGCTTGAGCCGGTGGGTATCGAGGATATGATCGGATTGCTGCGCCGGGCCATCCGTCACCTCGACGGGGAAGGCGCCCGGATCAGCATGACCGAGGAACAGATCCGGACATTGGCTGGCAGGTCGGGTGGCGACGTGCGCCGCGCCCTGACAACGCTCGAAGGGCTTGCCGTGGGCCGGGGTGATGGTGTGACCCCGATCACCGACGCCATGATGAACGAGGCATTCGCGGCAGCTCCCGTCAATCACGACAGGAGTGGAGATGCCCATTATGACGTCGTATCGGCCTTTGTGAAATCGATGCGGGGTTCGGATCCCGATGGAACGCTATACTGGCTTGCCAGGATGATCCATGCCGGTGAAGACCCGCGATACATTGCTCGCCGGATCATGATCCATGCCTCCGAAGACGTCGGTCTCGCGGACAATACCGCACTTCAGACGGCTGTGGCGGCGCTCCATGCCGTGGAAAAGATCGGATATCCGGAAGCGCAGATCGTCCTTGCGCATGCCGCCCTACATGTGGCCAGGGCACCCAAATCGAATTCCGCCCATCGTGGCATCGCCCTGGCGATGCAATACGTGACATCGCAGCCGCCTCTCAATGTGCCCATGTATCTCCGCGACACCCATTACAAGGGCGCCGCGAAGCTCGGACATGAAGGCTACCTCTTTCCCCACGCCGATCCGCGTGGCTGGGTGGAGCAGGATTACACGCCTGGCATCCCGATGGGCAGTTTCTATCAGAGCGACGGCCGCGGAGGTATGACATTCGAGAGCCGGTCGGATCAGTTCTGGCAGACTGTCACCTCCAGGCCCGTGCCGAGAACCAGCTGGTAGCCTTGGTTCCACTCTAATTGGGAAATATGCGAAAATACTGAAGGCAAGTCTGATATGCAGCTTCCATCTATCCTCAGCTTCGACAAGACGAATGCGCGCGCCAAATGGCGGGCCGAGAATGGCGTGAATGCCTTTCGATCCCTCACCGTCCGCGGCAAGCCGAAGCTTCACGGAGTCTCGATGGCTATCTCCGCAAGGGCGGATACGGGCGGCAACCTGACCGTAAGGAGCAAGCTCCGCAAGGACAGCGACAGCATGGAACTGGCGGCTCCAGGCTTCTCAGAGATCCGCGATGAGGTGGAGCAGACCCTCTGGGCCGGCAAGAGACTTGCCTGGGGGGAAACGGGGATCTTTGCGGAATGGGCTGGACCGGGCATTCAGAAAAAGGATGCCATCTGCAAGATAGATCGACCTCGCCTCTTTGTCTTTGGTGCCTGGTTCGTGAACGGTGGCCGCGATCTTGACCTGATCGACGAGGGTCAGGATATGTCCGACGGCACCGCCCGCAGGGCTATCTATTCCCGGGTCAGTCTTGTCACTGATCCGGAAAGCTTGGGGCGGATACTGAATCCGTCGGAACATGTCATGATCCTGCCCTGGATCACGGGAGACCTCACTACGGAAGGCAGGGATGCGGCCCGGGTGTCCGAGGTCATAGAAGATGCCAATCGCATCGTCGGCAAGTTCAGTGTCGAAGACCCCTATGTTAAGAATATGTTCGGCATCAGCGCACCGGGGGAGGGCTTTGTAGCGGCGCCCGTCTCGCATGCGTTCAATGAAGCGACCCTGCTCGACTTTGCCGAGCTGAGCTGGAAGGCGAAGACGGATGCCCATGCCGTGAAGAAAATGGCCGCACCGGTGGTCGAGAAAACCGAGATGCCTGGAAATGTGGTCGAATTCGCAGCGACGTTCGTGACGGACGCAAGGGTCGAGCAGATCCTGTCGGAAACCTTCCCGGACGGATCGGTCGACAAGGCCGGAACCGGAAAATTCCTGGCTGCAATGATCGCAGATGTCTTCAAGGAATCCCGTGAAGAAAGGAAGGTCCTGGGAGCCCCCGATGTCCTTCTGGAAAAGGCGGTCCGTAACGCAGCGAGATCGGCTTTCTTCCTGAAGCTCGAAGCGGCGGCGCCGCGGCCATGATTTCCACGCCGGATCAGTGGGATCTTCATATACGATCACGTCAGATTTATGATCTAAATATAGATCGTATCATGCAGTAAAGCTTTGAATATGGATCATCCACGCTCAAACATTGACTGCCCTCTGCGTGATCTATAAAAGAGACACATCTAGAGGATATGATCGGAATTTGGATCATGAGCAAAGAGCGCAGCCAGACAGGATCGAAAACGGCGATCTCCCGCTATGCCAGGGAAGGCTTGGGCTTGTTCGGAGGCATGATCCGTGCGGCGCGGATCCAGCGCGGCATGACGGCGGCAGAGCTCGCGAGCAGGGCCGGTGTTTCCCGCGGCGTGGTCCAGAGAACTGAGGCCGGCGACCCGGGCGTGGCGATCGGCTCAGTGTTCGAAATGGCCAGCATCCTGGGAATTCCACTCTTCGATGCAGACCTGGGAAGACTGGGTTCGATCGCAGGACATCAACGCGATATCAATGCGCTTTTGCCGAAGCGTGCCTTCCAGGCATCGCAATCCAAGCCCGACAACGATTTCTAGGAGGCAATCGATGCCGAAACTTCTCGATCCCGCCTCCTCCGCCTTCGTCTGGCTCTGGCTGCCAGGTGCCGCCGAACCGGTGGTCTGCGGCAGGATCCAGCTCGTCGGGGACATCTACAACTTCACCTATGGCAAGAGCTATCTGCGCCGCAAGGACTGCATTCCGGTCTGGCTCCCCGAACTTCCTCTCGTGGACAAGGTGATCGTGCCCGAGGCGCCTCATACGATCGCAGGATCGCTTCGCGACTCCGCCCCCGATCAATGGGGCCGCAGAGTCGTTCTCAACCGGCAGTTCGACCGGAAGGGGCGTGATGTGGATACGAGTGAACTGGACGAGCTGAACTATATGCTGCTCTCCGGGTCCGATCGCATTGGCGCACTCGACTTCCAGGTATCGCCCACGGACTACGTTCCGCGCCAAAATAATGAGGCGAGCCTGGCGCAGATGTTGAACGCGGCCGAACTCGTCGAGCAAGGCATCCCTCTGCCTCCGGAGCTCGATGCGGCAATGAATCATGGAACATCGATCGGTGGTGCGCGACCGAAGGCGCAGCTCATCGACGGCGATCGCAAGGTTATCGCAAAATTCCCGTCGAGCCGGGACACGCATAACGTCGTCAAGGGGGAATGCCTCGGCATGAGGATTGCCGCCATCGCCGGGCTTGATGTGGCTCCGGTGGAATTGGTCAACGTTCAGAAGAAGGACGTTCTGATCGTCGAACGTTTCGATCGCTATCGGCTTAGTGGGGGTTGGGGGAGGAGGGCAGTCGTCTCTTCCCTGACACTCCAGGGGCTCGACGAGAACGCGGCGCGCTACGCCAGCTACTCCGAAATCGCCACGCAGCTTCGCCATCGCTCGGCCAATCCCGTCGGTGATCCGCATGAGCTCTGGTCCCGGATGCTTTTCAATATCCTGATCGGAAATACTGACGATCATGCCAGGAACCATGCGGTCATCTGGAATGGATCGGATATCCGGCTCACCCCGGCTTATGACATCGATCCGAGGCCGCGGCTGGGGCGGGAGGCCAACCAGGCCATGGAGATCGCCCCGGGAGACCGCCGGAGCCGGATCGCATCCGCTCTCGCTTCCGCGGGCATGTTCGGCATTCGAGAGCCCGAAGCACAACAGATCGCCATCCGGCAGATCACTTGCATCCGGAAAAACTTCCGCCGGATCAGCGAGGAGATCGGCCTCTCGCCGATCGACCAGGAGAAACTCGCCCGCCGCGCCGTTCTCAATCCCTATGCCTTCGAGGATGCGCCGGACGAGATCGCTGCTCTCGACCAGGAGTTTTGATCGGTCGAAACCGCTTGGGGAAAGGCCTGCCCATGGCAGGACCTAGCCAATGCGTTTTCCGATTCCGGACATGATGAGCCTGGCCAATCGCTCGATCTCTCGCGACCTCAGCCCGGCATTGGGAATTCCGATGGCTTTCTGCCAGGCGCGGCGGATCTCGCGTCCTCTGGGATGGGGCGTCAACGCCAGGTCGAGCCAACGGGCGAACTCGCGATCCTCGGCAAGATCCTCATTCACGCATCGTGATGCCGCCCGTTCGATCTGTAGCATCGCATCGGCAAGCTCCTCTTTTTCAGCAATTTCCTGGGACCAGGCGCCGCCGAAGGCGACATTCTGGAGTTGATTGCGGCGTTCCATCGATTCTCTCCTTTCGGAACAAATATAGAACATTTGCATCCGCCAACCCAGATCGTTCAAGTGACTCATGTGGACTTGCGCAGGAACATAATGGGAACATAATGGGTGCCCGATTCCATACCGGTTAGCCCAATGGACTGTCTGCGCGTCCTCTACATCGACATGAACAGCTTCTACCCATCGGTCGAGCAGCAGCTCGATCCGCGGCTTCGTGGCCGGCCGGTCGCGATCACGGCCGTGGATGGTGGCCATGGTGCATGCGTAGCGGCGAGCTATGAAGCCAAGGCGCACGGCGTCCGGACCGGCACCCCGGTTCGGGAGGCGAGACGGCTCTGTCCGGGCATCGTCTTTCTTCCCAGCAGGCATCGCTTGTATGTCCGGTATAATCTCAAGGTGGCGGCGGTCCTGGATCGCTTTGCGGAGCTCACGAATATCCGGTCGGTCGACGAGTTCCAGATCGCGCTCGACGGTGACGCGATGCATCCCGATGGCCTTGCCCCGCTGGTAGCGCGGATGAAGGCCGCGGTCTCGGACGAAGTCGGATCCTGCCTGCGCTTTTCGGCCGGCGCCGGACCCAATCATCTTCTCGCCAAAATTGCCGGGAAATTGCAGAAACCGGATGGTTTCCGCTGGCTCTGGTCGGAAAACATGCCCGGAGCGATATCGCACCTGGCCATCGATGATCTGCCAGGAATTTCCCGCCGCATGAAGGAGCGTCTGTTCCGGGCAGGGGTCTTCGATGTCGTTAGTCTTTGCAGGTTAGATCCGCGACACGCGCGTCAGATCTGGAATTCCGTCGAAGGCGAGCGGTTCGTCAGAATGCTCCAGGGCATGGACATCCCCTTGACCCAGACCGAACGGGGCGGATTTGGCCAGAGCAAGGTCCTGGGGCCGCAATTTCGAGATCCACGCGAAGCCTATCTTGTGAGCCGCTGGCTGGTCGAAAAGGCGACGATGAGGCTACGGCGGGAGTCTCGGGTCTCCGGCGCCTTTTCGGTTTTCATCGCGCCGCTTGACGGTCCGCCGTTCAAGAGGACGATTACATGCGCTCCCGCCCAGGATACTGCGCTCTTCCTGCGTCTGAATCGCGCCCTCTGGCGCCAGGCGTGGCGAGACATCCGGCATCACAGGATCATCTCGATCGGTATCCACCTGGGAGCCGTCGCATTGCTCGATGCGCGCCCCGGAGACTTTCTCCTCGGGATCGAGCCAGGCAGGCCCACCAGCGGAGAGAAGCTGGGAACCATGCTCGATCGCATCAATGACCGGTTCGGGATGGGCACGATACGTTATGGCCTGAACCGGCCTCATGAAGGCTTTTTCGAGAAAGGCTGACAACGCGCCGAGACGTATGAAGCGAATGCCGTGAACCGCCCCGATTGTGTAGGATTGTCGGATCATGCGAAAATTATGGATAACATCGCCATATCCTGCTAAAACATCTCCGTAGCAGATGGATGACGCAGCGAAGCACCATGACAATGACCACGCCCTCCGAAGAGTTTCTCGCCAGGAACAATGCCATGAACTGCGGCTTTCTCCTTGTCGAGCGGGAGAATTTTTCCCGGGGTCGTGATCTGTTCGGTTCAAGATCACCGGTTCTGACCTGTCGCAGGGTGACGGTTTTCGCCGGCAAGATCGGCGATGATGGAGCGGATACGGTCCCCGGAGATGAGGTTCTGTCACTGCTGATGACCGATGAAGCATTTGCCGGTCTTGCATTCGGAAGCGGCGCCTATGCGCCTCCCGCGACCGTGGACCGGGCTGCCGGTGAGCAGATCATGCCATATGATGTCTCATGGCGAGAAGGTATCGAGGCGCGGGCAGTGGAGAGCCTCACCTCGCTGGACCAGCCGCGCAGGGTCAGAGCCCAGGCTGACATTGTCAGGGAGATCGTGGCAGGAAAGGGTTTCGTCTCAAAGACGGAAGGGCAGGCCCTTGGCTTCAGTCTTCTTTGCTACGCCGAGAACCTTTTCCGAGACGCGGAATTCGAACTGGAGGAATATGCGAAGGCAACGATCCTTGGTGCGGTCAGCGACAGGATCAGCATGTCGGCATCCGTCTCCCACGCCGACGGTATTATCGAAAGAATTCAGGAGGAGCGCGGACTTGTCGAAGACCATTCCGGGCACCCCCTCAGCAACTGGCTTCTGGAGTTGATGACAAACGGCCGGACGGACCCCCGGCAGATGTGCGTGACGAACCACCAGACCTCTGGTGCACTGAATGGGCATAGCGATATGCCAGACGCGGTAAACTTCCTCAGCCTTTCCTTCGGACCTCCGATGCGCGGCCAGGGCGAACGGCTGAATGATGAAGACAGACTCTATCCGGACACCGAATCCCTTCGCCTGAGAATTACCGCCAAGGAAATGATCATGGCTATCGAAAACGGTGCCCATGGCGATCCGGTCCGTTGCGAAATCGAGAGGATCACCGGACTTAACCATCATGTCCGGCATGCATATCGCAGTCCGTGGGGAGAGCTGCCGGCGTTGACCCCCGATACAGGCAGTCGAACCGAGGATCTGGATCGGGAAGCTGTCATGGCCGCGGCCAGGAGTATCGCGGAGGAACTCAGGCTCGGAGCTTCGGCCAGGAAGGGTCATGCAGATCTTGCCGATCGCATGAACGCCCTGGCCGAGCACATGGAAGACGTCGCCAGATCATTCGAGCGCAAGACGAGAAAGGATCGAGAGCGCATCCGAGACGAGGTGGCCGAGATGTCGATGCGCGAGATCCGCGGAAGTCGGATACTCGGAAAAATTGCCGCGATCAGGGAGGAAATGCAGATCACTGCCGAGATCGGAAAATCCAGCCATGCAGGACCCGGGTTTCTGTAGGTGGCGGAGAACAGGCTGAAGTATCAGGGAGCACTGACGCATGACCATGCAATCCTGCCACACCGAAGGCATGTTGACCAATCGCCGCAGCGAACATCTGTTCCTGTGGCATGACCCGCTCTGCATCGGACAGCGCCGTAAATTCGAATTCACGCTCGAGATCTTCAACTGCCATGAAACGACCAGCAAATGGCATATGCTGGTCGGAAATGTCGAGTTGAAGTCCGGAAGCGCCCACAACGATTTCTATGGATTTGGCACATCCTCCGAATGCGCCATCGAATCCGCTGAAGCGGCCCATGAGACGGTGCAAGGACGGGGCGTCGATGTGATCGTCAGGACATGCCTGGAGATGTGTCCTGTCTTCCTGCCGGAGAAGATGGATACAGGGTTACGCCGGCGTCGCACCGTGGAGGTCTTCCGGGTGCCCGCGACCTGGTATCTCCGCGAAGAGGGCAGCCTTCGCGATGCCGCCACATTCGAGGTGTGGAAAAACGGAAACCGAGGCAAGGATGCCGATCAATACGACCTGATGGTCTCCCGTCTCAAGGAGGCGGATATCGCCGGAAAACTGCGGGCAAGGTAATGGCCACCGCGACCTGAAAGACCATATGCATTTCCAATGCGGCCGGAAACCAACCTAAAACTGTGGATCCCGGGTTGATATGTCATGCGAAAAAATAGTATGGTAAGCCGGATAGCAATAAGGACTTCATTTCCTTCATGTCTGAACCGGCAGCCGGCAGGATGCGGCGGCTCGTGTTGGGTTGTAATGATCCAGGGCAGCCCTATCCTGTGACGGAGATCCTCAGGGTCTTCTCCGATCGAAAAATCGCCGCCGGGCAGGCGGATAATACAGAGTCCTTCGCCGCTGTGGCGCGGAATTCCGGCACCCATAACATGAAGGCCCTTGCGCCTAGGGCCAAGGATTACGTGATCCGGGCCACCGCAGCAGGAAATGCGCATCAAAGGCGTTGGTTACCTTTCGGGAATGGCCATCTGGCGAAGTATGCGAAAATAATCTTCATGCCGATCGCCATCGATGGTGCCGGACCGGCGCGTTCGCTTGTCGATCACGTCCTGGAACCGGACGAATGGTCCGATCTCGTCTTTGCCTCCTTCATCAACGCGTTCAGTCTTGAAAGCCTTTTGGCCATTCAGGATGGCCTTTCTGAACGCAGGAAGTTCGTGAGCGATATCAGGGATCCCGGCATCCCTGTCACATTCATTCCCGGTCCGGACGGAGCCGACCTTCAGGTCACTCCGGTCAGCCCTATGGCCATGTTCAACGAATTCGCCGAGGAGCTGAAGACCGCGGATCGTCGTATTCCGGTCTGTTATCAGATGGTCTCGACGAAGCCACTCAACATCTCTGTCGCATTCGGCGGCATGAGAAAAAAATTCCATGCGAAATTTCCGGAAAGGTTGAGCCCGCGATATGCGGCGGCCTGGAAGATCGTAAAGGGTGGGCATTTTCCCCCGCTTGACGATGAACAGGTCAGGCAGTTGATCGTGACATTTGCAGAGATGTATGCGCGCGAGCGTCTCGCCGCTTCCGGTGAAGCCTTCGTCAACGCACGGATGCGGATCGGGCTCGACCGGCTCGGCCATTGGATCATCGACCTTCTTCACGATCATCTGGAGGAAATCCGGGAGACGGTCCTGGAAGTCGATCCCCAATGCGAGCCGCGCTGTCAGGATCCGGTCGCGCTCCTCTGTAATGGGTATTGGGCCGACAAGGATCAGCGCGACAGGGTCCGGCAGGCATTGCGTTCCGCACGCTTCACATCCCTGCTCGAAAGGCGGGAATTGCCATGCGCGTGATGATTTCAAACCTGATCGCCTATGATGTGAACCTGTCGCAGAACGATATGGTGGGAGGAATGCCGGCGATTTCGGCCTTCCTGGGTTTGGGATCAGTGCTTCTGCACGATGCCGGGTTCGACCGCTGGGAAGTCCGTGTTCTTCCCGTCATTCATGATTTGCAGAGAACGATGGGCCGCACCAGGCCGGAATTGAGGATGGCCGACAAGACAGTGTCCGAGGGCTGGATGCTTGAGGATATGCCCGGCACCGTAAGGTTTTCGCTGATCCTGGACCTGCCGGGGCCCTGCGAGATCGACGACCTCATCATGTCACTCGAGGGAAGGCGCCTTGCGGGAGGCGTCATTTTCCCGGACCGGGTGGAAACGGGCCTGAAGGTGGCGGTCATATCGAAAGATGGAAAGGGCCTTCGCGGGCTTCGTCGCGGCAGGGCAGTCATCCCGGTGCCCAATTCGCCCGTGACCTTTGGTGACCCGGGCACGATCCTGCCGGTCGGAATTGCCTATAGCCCGGCAGATCCGGAACCCGGACGACCGTGCAGCGATTTTCCGTCCTTTCCAGGTTTCATGGTCCCATGTGCGATCGGTTATCGTTTCCTCAGCCGACCGGGCGAGGTGCCCAAAATGAAGGGCTTGCGAAAACCGGATATCCCACATGCTTTCGTGGAGCCGGGGGCCGGAATTGCCGAACTCCTGTCGGTTCGAAATCCGCGCCTGACGGGGGCAAGCGAGACATGTCTCGATGAACTGTTCTGGCGTTGGTGCACAGGCCACGACCATGTCACGTTTCATCCGGCCTACAATCCAGATCACAAGGAGTGACCCATTGATTCCGGTGAATTTCGAAGCTGGGCTTCGGTCGGCGAAGCATGGTTTCATGCGTTCGGTCCAGGCCTCATATGCCAGAATGTATGCAAGCTTGCCAGGCGGATACCGCAAACCGATTTCCGTCGATACCATCGGGATTTCCGGGGTGATCACCAATGCTCCGGGCGTGAAGGGGAAAGACGTCAAGGAAGGCCGGAACAGCCGTCAGCTTGTCGATCGGGCGATTATCCCGTTCGGGGCGATCGGACTCGAGATCGAGTTTCACCTCCGCTTCATGCCGATGAGCTGGACACCGACCTTCTGCGATGATCCGGATGTGGATGACAACTACCGCAGTCTTGTGGACGCCTATATCTCGAAAGGCGGATATCGCAATATTGCCCTGCTCTATGCCAACAACATCCTCAATGGCCGCTTCGCATGGCGGAACAGGCAAATGACCGACCGGGCGCAGATCATCATATCCTTCGACGGGGTGATGATCTTCAGCGTCGATCCGCTCAAACTGAAACTCAGCCGCATGCATGGTATCGATGATCTGAAATCGGCCGTCATCACCGGCAACCCCGATCGGATCGATGACTTCCTGGACCTGATCTCCCGTGGGCTTTCCGAAGCACCGACAAGCATTACGGTTACCTGGCGTTCAAGCATGTTCGAAGGGGAAGAGGTGTTCCCATCGCAGAGGCTGCCGGCGAGCGACATGGAGGATCGTTTCAAGAACAAGGACGTCTTTGCAAACAGCCGACCCTATATGTCGGAAAGATGCTTCCACGAAGGTTTTCCGGTCAAACAGGCCGTCATGACAGCCCACAAGATCACAAACGCGATCCACACGATCGACCACTGGCACGGAAGCCACAGGCATGGTCCTATCTATGTCAGCGCCTATGGCGGAGTTCAGCGAACCAATGAGGCCTTGCGTGGCAGGGAGGCGCCGGCGCGCAGTTTCTTCGAGATCCGGGATGACCTTTCTTCCCTGATTGCCGATTTAGGCAGGGAGTGCGATGAAATGTCCGGAGATACCCATTTCTTCTTTGCATGTATCGCCAGAGGCGGCGTCTACTCGCAGGCGAAAACGACGGCCGCGGAAATGAAAGCTACCGAACGGGAGTTGGCCGATGCGTGATCATGTGAATGAACATGGGGGGATAGGACTGAGCGCAGGCAAGGGAACCTGTCCTCTGGAATCCATGCTCGTGGTGGACATGGATGCGCAATCGCTTGAGATGGGCTTGGGGAAAACACTTCTCAAGGTGATCTTCAACGCCGCGCACCGGATAAACCGCCACAGCAGGACCGATGATTTTGTCGCCCTGCAGCTTCCCGATCTCGGAAGCCGTGCAGGCGTGAAGGGTATCGACACGGCTGGTTCGAGAGTATGTCTGTTCGGCAGACGATCCACTCTGGACAAGGTGATCCAGGATCTGGATTTCCTGCGCTTCGAGAAACGGCAGAGCCTGGAGTTCACCTTCGGGAAGATCCCTGCGGATTGCCAGGCTCGTGCCCTGGTTCGCAATAGGGCATGCGAAAAATTCTCCCCCGGAAGAGCCAAACGAGATGCGGCCCGTCGGGAACGCAGACAGGCCCATATTACAGCGACCTCCGGGCAGTATTCGGACAACAGGAAAGCCAGACCGCAACGGGATTTCCATATCCAGCTCGACTCCGGTGTCTGCCTGGACATCCTCGCGGTGGATGGAGGCCCCTTGGCCACCGAAGTCTCGGTTTCCACCTATGGGTTATCGTCCGCAGCCGAGCCGCAATTCCTGCCTCTCGTCCCGTCGCTGTGAGCACCATGAACGATCGCCTTCATGCCCTGCTTGCCTCGATCCGTGTCGCTGCACTGTTTCATGACCTTGGGAAAGCCACCAGGGTTTTCCAGGAAAAGCTCCGTCTTGCCATAGCTGGAGGGCGGGCAGCACCCGACCCTGTCCGACATGAGCTCCTGTCGGCCCTGATCTGGGACCAGCTTTGCGAGCGCAGGAGCGAGGCGGAAATCCTGGTCATGCTGCGCCGTATCAAGCCTGCCGATATTGACAGGGCATACGGAAAGGCAGTGCGCTCCGCGATCGAAATCCAGATGAAGGCGCGCAAGCTGCGCATGACCAATGTCTCGATTGACTTCAAATTCAATGCCAATGGCGGCCTGTCCCAGGCTGTCGGACTATTGATCCTGAACCATCACCATTTGCCCGGGCTGAGTGAAACCGGGCTGCGTTTCACCGCGGAAAACCACATCGCGTTGCAGGACGTCTTCCGCTCTGGCGACCTCGATCACCACAATGCTCCGCGCTGCTGGCATGAAGACCGATGGATCTCGGGATTGCGCAAGCAGGCATCGATCCTGGAGGTGAACTCTGTCGATCCACTGATGGTGGATCTGTTCGGTCGAACGGTTCTCATGATGGCCGATCATCTCGCCTCGGCCAGGAAGGTGCCGTCAGATGGCCATGGCCTGCTGGCCAATACCTTCATCACTGATGATGGTGATTGTCTTCCCGCGGACAGCCTGATCACCCATACCATGAAGGTGACCAATCATGTTACCGGAGCGTTCTCCGCGCTCATGGGAAGCCGTAATTGCTACCCCTCCATCCTGCAGGAAGACCTGCCCTCGAGCGTGATGCCAGAGGCAGATGAGACGGCCGGTCGTTTTCGGTGGCAGGGCAGGGCAGCAGAAGCTGCGAGAAGGATTGCATCTGAGGGGGGCGGTTTCTTTGCCTGCGTCATGGCCGGGACCGGCGCCGGAAAGACCAGGGCTGCGCCCAGCATCCTGGCCGCAGCGGCCGCCGGCGAGCCAGACCGGAACCGGAGACACCTGCGGTTCACCTTGGCTCTGGGCCTGCGGACACTGGCCACGCAATCCGGAAAGGAATATCTCCGCGATCTCGGCTTCATGAACCATGACGTCGCGATCATGGTTGGCCAGCCGCCGATCGAGTTCCGGAGCCCTGCGCAGGAGGGGATGAAAGATCTGGACGGCATCGAACTCCTCGATGCCTATGGCAACCACCTTGTCGATGATCCCAGCCGGATCGTTCCGGGGTTCATCCGTTCCATGGCGAGATCGGGCGGTCTGTCACGGGGCAGGAAACTCATGAGCCTTGCTGCGGCGCCGGTGATCTGCGCGACGATCGATCATCTGATCGCCGCAGCATCGCCGCTCGGCTCGAACCATCTCGCGGCATCCCTGCGTGTCATGACATCCGATCTGATCATCGATGAAGTCGACCAGTTCGGCTCCGAGGATTTTTCCGTCGTTGCGCGGCTTGTCAATCTTGCCGGACACTCCGGCAGGAAAGTCATGGTCATGTCCGCAACGATAACCCGGCAGATGGCCTGTGTCCTTGCTGAAAGCTATAGCCGCGGGTGGGCCGAACATGCGCGGCTGTTCAACGCACAGCGCCATGTGAACTACCTCTGCACCTCGGATGCTGATCAGGTGGAGGCATGCCTGACAACGAGGGTGGATGGGGGATTCCGGTCGATATTCGAGACGGTGAGCTCGGCTACGATCGAAGCCCTTTCGAAGGCGCCGGCCTGCCGGAGCGCTGAGATCCTCCCGTTGGAGTCTCATGTCGATGTTCCGGCCGTCGTCGGCGATTGCATCTCCAGGATGCATGACCGTCACGCCTCCGACATCGAGGGCTACAGGGTCAGTTTCGGATTTGTCCGCCTGACGAGGGTCAGCCATACGGCTGAGCTCGCTCGTGTCCTGCCGATGGATGTGGAGGGAAGGCTCCGGCTCGTTCTCTGCCTTCACTCCAGGTTTCCACGACTTCACCGATCCTGGATCGAGGACCAGCTGCGCGGATCCCTGACAAGGAAAGGAGCCGATCCGCATGCCGGGCTAGCAGCCTTCTGCAGGGATCACGAGGTTTTTGATCGCGCCGATGCCCGCTCGACAAGGGAGATCGAACTGGTTCTGATCTGCTCTCCTGTGATCGAGACCGGGAACGATCTGGATTTCGACTATGCCATCCTTGATCCATCGAGCACCAGATCCATCATTCAGTCCAGCGGGCGGGTCGTCAGACACCGGATGATTTCAGTCCACGAACCCAACATCGCGATCCTCGGTCGCCCCCTGGTCAGCTTCGACAAGGGAAGAGTAGAGATGCCGGGCGTAGAGACCGACAATCCGGAAGCGACGAGGGTTTCCCGGCTCGACCTTGCCGAGTTCGGCATCGCCAAGCCCCTGAGCCGGGAGCTGTTCGACGGCCCGGATCTTTCGAAGATCGATGCATCCTGGATCCTGGACCGGATGGTCACTTGTCCGCTTCTTGCGGCAGAGATGGATCACGTCGGCCGCTTCCTGTGCGGCGATGAGGCAGGCCTCGATAACTGGATGGTCGATATCCTGCGCCGCAACAGTTCAAGGCAGGCAATGATGCGCCGCTTCCGCCGATCAATTTCGGAAAATGTCACCGTCCTCATCGCAGATGATGAAGCTGGCCGGCCAACATGGATGGTCGATCGGAATCCTCTCTCGGTGGAAAAACTCCTGGAGCCCGCCACCCTGGAGGTCGAGGAGGAGCCTCGCCATCTGATCGTCCCGGATATCGCAGGGCGCGCCTGGACGGACAGGCATGGCAAGGATGCGGAGGTCACGCCGGAAAGATTGCGTGAGGCGAGCGAGATTGGCTGGCCGATCTATTTCGGTTCGGAAACCGGCAAGATGATCTATTCAGAGGCGCTCGGACTCCGGCGAGAGAACAGCAGAGGAATCTTTTCCTAAGCGTTGTGGCGTTGCTCCTCACCTGGAAAGTGGGGCGGTTCCAAGCGCAATAAAATCCGTTGCGAAACATTTTCTCATGATATAAAATATTGATGTCGGAAGATCCGCCGGGCAGGCGGCTGAAAGATGTTTTCTCCCGACGCAGTCGCTTATCAGCGATTTCATACCCGCCGGGCAGGCGGATCTTCAATACGGGCTGTGGAACAGGAACGTCTCGCAGCCCGTATTTCGTCGCGATTTTTCCCATGCATCGACCGGTTCGTCACCAGCGTCCTGGTGACGTCCAGATCTCCGGTCTCGATCCGCCGCCACTCCTCCGTCACGCGTTCAATTTTTCTGGAAAACCAAACCGGATCCTTCTCGATGGTCACGGCCCTGCGTCCCGTCCGCATGGCCGCGATCGCCGTTGTGCCGGACCCGCAGAATGGATCCAGGACCAGATCGCCAGGTTGGGAACTGTTCAGTATATATTCCATGAAGAGCTCGACCGGCTTTGCCGTCGGGTGCCAGTCTATGTCCGGCCTTGAATGGAAGGCCGATTGCTTGGACCCGGGGAAATTGATGGTTCTTGCTTTCCCCTTGAAGAGATAGACCGTGTATTCGGTATCCTTCATATACCAGCGGTTCCTGGTTGCGGTCTCTTTCCGCCAGGTCAGCAGGTTGTGAAGCCGAAATCCTGCCGCCGTGAATGCGGCATGGGCATTGAAGACCTCCTTGTCATTGGCCATGATATAGGCGTCCGCCCGATCCTTGCAGGCATCGAACATCGGGCCGGCCATCTCATCCCATCGAAGAAGGCGCATCAGCTTGCCGGAATTGTCATACCGGTCAGAAGAGAATTTTCCCTTCATGTGATCACCCTTCCGGCCGCCGGATGTCAGCTTGTAGGGCGGATCGCTCACCAGGAGATCCGCCATCCCCTTCAGGTCTGGAAGAACATCCCGGGAGTCGCCGAGTATGAGCCGGCATGGGCCAATCTGGACTTCCTTGCGCACGAACCTTCCCCCTGCATCGTCAGGGAGAAGGTAATCCGGCTTGCACCATAGCGAATAAATTCGCATTGGAATTATTCTGGTATCATGTGGATAACCAGGATGGCGGCCGATCGGTCAACACGACCAGGCAGATGCGGCATCAGGCGGTGAAAATTTCCTGTGCCAGACCACGTCCGTGCGCCTTAACGATCTTCCATGCCTTCGCAACCGTCCGGTGCTCACAGGAATCCAGCATCCAGCACCATTGGCTCACCTGACGGAGATATTTCTCAGAGCTGGAGGGCATGGTTTCGAATGCCTCTTCCAGTCCTTCGGCACCTGGCCACAGAATGTCCATGAAGCCAGGGACAGAAAGTGCAAGACCGAGACCTGCAGGATCGAAGTCCGGAAAGACGACGACCCGCGGCTTGCAAGCGCGCAGGAATTCCTGACATGCACTTTCCGGAATCGTTGGGTCGCCCCTGTAGACGATGATGAACGTCCTGTAGCATGCAGGGATATCGAATGAGAGCCGGTCGAACCTCTCGAAGCTTTCCCAGTTCTCAACAGTGATCACCCCCTCTATTTCATAGGATGCAAGCTCCGATGGAAGCATCGATGCCCAGGTATTGCCGGGAAGCGTCAGCTTTCCAGCAGTCCCTTCAAGGGCCTGTCCGGTCTGCAAGCGAAATGCGACCCGCGGCTCACGGACGCGGGTTCGGGTCATTTTCTCATTGGATATCCGGAGAGACAGGAAGCCTCGGCTTGAGTCGATTGGAATTGGCTTGTCTCCGATCTCATCGATCGTCCGCCGGCTCGCTTTGTTCATTTGCTCGACCAGGTTCTGGAGCCTGTCGCAGTCATCGGGCGACAGGTGGATTTTCTTGCCGGCCCGGGCCGGGATATCCGCCTGTCGCAACAACCTGGCCAACGGCTCGCCGCATTTGCCGACAAATCCCTGCTTCAGCGCCTTTGCTGCCTGGTTCAAAGCTGTGATCTGGTTCATGCCGCCCTCCTGACTTCGATATCGCTCACCATGCTGGTGAACACCTGATCCAGCGGAGGCTGGAACGTGCAGTCGAAATGATCCGGCGAGGCCAGGACGTTCTGCAACACCAACTCGAATGCGACGTCCTTGTCCTCGCCATGTTCGAATGTCTCCAGCCATCTCCGGACGGAGAATTTCTCATTCCCGACATCCTTCCCGAACCTGTCGAGGATGATTTCAGCCGTGCTTTTGGGCAGATCCATGTGCCTTTCATCGAAGGGGACAGGGGTCAGGGCCTTGAGTGCCTTGCCCTTCGCGCGTTGCGGTTCCTTCGGTTGCATAGTTGCCGCATGCCGGATCCTCGCGATCTCGAGTTCCTGATCGTTGGGATCGGTGATGACTCCGAAAGAAAATCTGGGAAGAATCGGAAAGAGTTCCGGATGCGCAAGAACCGCTTCGACCATTTCAGTATGCGAAATCTCCCGCAACGCACGGCCGATCAGGCGCAGACGCCGTGTCCGCTCCATGATCTCGGTGTTTCTGGCCAGCAGGACCCGCAATTTCCCGATTACGGCGGTGAGACGGGCGCTGAGATGCGGGATGTAACGAGAAATCATCCGGTCATATTCGCGACGGACTTCGCGACAGCCGGACTCTGCCAGGTGATCGCGCAATGCGTGATCCTGAAGTTGCGAGATGCTTTCGTTCAAAGCGTTCGCACGATCGAAATAGAAGCGATTTCGGCGCAATCGCTGGTCGAGCGTGCGTGCTTCCTGAAAACCTGTGTGCAGATGCATCTCGAATTGCGCGAGTTGCATATCGAGGGCATCTCTGATCGACCAGATCAGGCCGTGAGCCTCCTCGATATGGTCGAGCCGGTCCTGTTCGTCCCCATCGCCGAAATCTGCCGAAATTTCTATCAGGAGCATGCGCAATGCGCCAAGATCCTCGACAATTCCGGCCGCTGAGCCAAGCGCGCCACGGCGACCGACAGAACGATCCAGCATGTCGCGGCATGTCCGGCTGAGCCTGAACTTTCCTTCATCATCACCGATGACGACCTGAATCGACCGGAGCTCTGCAAAAGCCCGCATGGTCGACTGATCGGCATAGACATGCCCTTCACGGTGGATCCTGTCGAGCAGATCACCATATTTTGCGCCGATGCTGAAGAATTTCGCAACATCAATCATGAGAACAGGTCTCCCTGGATCTCGGTCTCGATTTCGCCGACGCGCTCGGTCAACCTGGGAATGTGGGCAAGGAACTGTTCGAGATTATCGAAAGCATAGTCCACCTTGCCGCTGACCACGTATTCTTCCCGGGCGGCGTTCAGCTCCACCAGATAGCCGTCATCCGCAAATTTCCGGAGAACCCGGCTTGCGGCTTGTGCATGGGTATCAGGTCGAAGGCCGAAACTGTCGGCCAGGAGCATGAGCTTTTCACCCAGCGAGGAGTGATCCTCGATTGCGGCAACAATCCTGCCCGCGGAGATGACGAGCCCCATTTCAAGGGGCGGCGATGCCTTGTCGACATCCTGCCAGAACTCCGAAAATGCCAGAATTCTGTTTGTCCCTTCTACGATGTCACGGGCTTCGCTGCGCAGAAGGACTTCACCTTCACGCTGCGAGGCCGGTGTCGCAAAGAACGTGCGCTTGCTCGAGGTTACGCCCAGCCTCAGGCCGATGCGGCTGAGGGTGACCTCGAGCATGTCGCCACGATCGGGATCCGTGAGATAACCATGAAGATCTCCGGCCGAATAGCGGCAGATCGTCTGTTTCGACAGAAGTGCCTGGAGAGTGCGTGCCAGAATGTCCATCAGTTCACCTCCGGATAGACGAGTTCACCGGTATCAGTCCACTCACGGACGGCGCGGCGCATGATGCCGCTATTGTCGGACCGCAGAATCTGCGCGCCATTCTTGTCGGGACGAGCCGTAATGCTCAGCCGGTTCTGGAACGCCTTCATGACTTCGATATCCATATTGGGGGCGCCGGTTACCAGGCGGATGCCATTATCCCCCAGCATCCTGACGAGATTGGTCCCGTTGTTGCGGTCCAGCCGGCCGAATTCATCGACACACCAGGTGAAGATGACATTGCTGCCCGATCTCATGATGGTGATCGCCGCGGTAAGAATGATCAGACGGATGATGCTCGATCCGCCTTCCGATGACAGGTCCTCGATCTTGGTATCGCGGCTCATGCGCCAGGTCTGACGACCCTCGGTCACAGTTCCTTCGAGATACATCATCTCGCGGATGTTGATCGTCGGCGCGCCACCATCGCTCCAATGCTCGAACAGCATGGCCATGGCGTCGACCAGTTCGTCCGGCGCCGAAGTTGCGATCTCCCTTTCCCAGAGCCCGAAGAGTTCATCGAAGCGTTGGAGATCGGCCCAGAAAGGCTGTGCTGAAATCCTCGACCGGACATGCAGGTCGATGTCGGTGATGCCGGGAAAACGGACATTGGACCGGATGGCATCACGCAGGCGGCGGTTCAGCGTGGAAATCTCTCGATCCGCATCGCTCAGGTCAATGTAGAACTTCCTGATAGGATGGCACATCGCGCGGAGCTCCAGTCGGAGCCCCTCACTGACCTCGACATGCCGTTCGTTATACCAGGATGCGAAGATGGGGAGCCACTTCAGGCTTGCGGCGGCGCTTCCCGATTTCGCCATTCCGTCCTGCATGAAGTCATGGATCACGCCACGCTTCTGGAGAAAGCGGCTCTGCAGGGCACCGAGGTCGTCGATGATCGTTCGGGTGAGCGATTTCCGCTGGACGTCGAGAGACCTGATCGACGTGATGATGGCTTCAGGCGTTTCGATCACCTGCTCATCTGCCTGGGCTTCCACGCGATATCCGAAACTCTTGCCGTTCTCGATTTCCTTGACGCAGGTCTCATGGGCCCGAGCGGTGGCTGCGATCCGTTTCACGAGCTTTTCGATCTTGGCTTCATGCGCTGCAACCGCCGCCTTGAATGTCGCCTTGCGATCGGCGAGGCGATCCTCATCCATGCGGATCTGCTGTTCAGCAGCTGAAATGCGGGCGGGCAGGGAATCGAGCTTCGGCTTTTGCTTGCCGAGGAACCAGTTCCATTCCGCAAGCATCTCCGACAGCGCCTCGTTGGCGGAGATGCGGCCGGCCAGTTCGTCACGTTCCGCCGAGAGGCTTCTGATGCGCTCCGGGTCCGCGCCTTTTTCCGAAAGAGCCGCGGCCAGATCGGTCTTGTTCCGTGCAATGTCCTTCCGGAAGTTCTCGCGAACAGACTGGCGTTGCGCCTCGATGCTTTCCTGCTCCATCCGGAACGCAGCGTTTGCCTCCGTCATTCGGACCGCAAGCCCATCCATCAGAGACTTGATCCTGGTCTTCAGGTCGGCCTCATGAATCCGCGCGTTCTCATGGTGTCGCTGAAGCTCACGGCTTGCCTCGGCCATCCTGGCATCGACATCCTTCCTGCGGTTGGCAACACTCTCCTGAACGGCCTCTTCCGCAAGCTGAAGTTCTTCGCGACGGCGATCGCGAGACTGGGTGGCGAGTTGGAGCTCCGTTTCCAGCCTGGTTTGTTCCTTGCTGGAGTTCCGATACAGCGCCGCAGCTTTTTCCAGCGCCTTGCGGTCGGTGGAAACCATGGCTTTTGCCGCTTTGACCGCTTCATGAGCGGATTCAACGGCGGCTTCCAGCTTTTCCCGGTCGGCAAATTCCGGCAGGTCGATCTTCTCGATATCGATAGCTACGCCGTAGATGCTCTGGCCATCGGCCAGGCGCGGGGAGAGATCGCGACGACGCAGGAGTTCAGGATGAACCAGCCGGCCGATCGAGGTCCCCCAATCCGGGTGGTTCTTCGAAAGCCAGGCATGGAAGCTTCCATCTTCGGGGCTCAGACGCTGAACCAGTCTTGCATGACGGGCGACAGCCTCCACCTCATTAGCCTGCGATTTCAGGACTTCCCGCTCGATCTCCGAGAGGGCGTCCTTCGCCTTTCCGGTTTCAACTCGCGATTTTTCACACGAGGCGGCAGCGGTGCGCAGGGTTGCGTCTGCAGCGATCAATGCTGTTTTGGCGCGTTCCTGTGCAAGAATGACATCGGAATCCGCGGTAATGGCCAAGGCTTCCCGCGACAGGGCGTCACGCAACTGGTCGACCTTGACGATTTCGGCATTGATCTCAGAGGATCGGATTTCTGCCTGCTCCCGGGCATGGGCCTCAGCCGCCGCGGCTTCTGCGCGAGTGCCGTCAGCGATTTTTCGCAGCCTTTCCTCATTGATGGAATTGGCCTCGGCCAGTTCCGCCTCCCGCTTGTGAAATGCGTCTTTCAGCCGGTCCGAGTTGCGCTCGAAAGCATTGACGATGCTTTTGCCATTGCCATTGAGCGCTTCGAGTGTCGCTTCGGTTCGTGCCAGGGCGCTCCGCAATGAGGGAAGCTCGGATTTGGCCTGCTGGGCCTTGTCCGCGCCTTTCGAAAGAAGAATACGCTCTTGTTCCCTCAGATCCGAGATCTCCCCGTTCATGGAAAGGAGGCCACCCTCGGTTTTGCCGATCCGTTCGCTGATGATCGCGATTTCGGTTTCGGATGCGGATTTGCTGTCCTTCCAGGCATCCGTCGTCTTCGACTTCTCATCTTCAAGGTCAATCAGTTCTCGCGCAAGACGCAGCTCCGCCCCCGCCAGGCGGTCGTATTCCGAGGCGATGCCATCCTCTACGACCGTGAGGTTCACCGCCTTCTTCTCGGTTTCCCGAAATGACGGTTCGTGTTCCATGACCGATCGGTAGGCCCGGAACTGTTCAGGATACTCCCTGCGCGTCTTCGATTTCGCATCAACGAGATGAATAATGCCCTTCTTGCCGGCATCATCGTCTGAATCGATGATCTGGCGGGCAAGAATCCCCAGGAGGTCGTTGATCGAGAAGCTGTTCTGGAGCGTGGTGATCGCCAGGCGATCGATCCCAATCAAAGGGTTCTTCAGGCTCCCAAGACCGAATTCGGCAATCATGCCTTGCAGGAAGGACCTGTCCTTGGGGGAGTCCGTATCGATGAACCCCTGGATGATTCCGCGATACTCTCGGTTGACCTCGATCAGACGCTCGGCCGGCTGATAGCCCAGTCGCCGCGCATGACGTTCAAAATCCTGAGCACGGACCCACTCGCGTTCTCCATCTTCGTTTTCGCGAAGGAACAGCTCCGCAGAAAGACCCGATCGCAGGAACCGATACTGGACCTCCGTGCGGGATGGGTTGGAATGCATGACCACAGATCGCACATCGCCGCGGGCATTACGATATTCGAATGCGATATAGGATTCCTCGCGCGGCAAGTAGAAGTTGATGAAGTTCAGTCGCTCCCGACTGGAGACGATCTGGCTCTTCCTGGCGCCCAGAAAGAACGGCGTCAGGCTCATCAGCGAGGTCTTTCCTGCCTGGTTATGGGCAATGAGCGCCGTGTGCTCGTCGAGGGGGAGTTCCTCGATCCGCCCTTCCATGAGCGTGAAGTTGACCACAAGCATGCGGATGAGGCCCGGCATGACGCGCGCGCCCGTCTCGATATCAGTCATCCAATCGTTTTCCCTATCGTGGAATTTGTCCCATTCTAGCAGGCGGCCCTTACGACTTAAAGCATTTTCGCATGGACTATTCCTGGTGGAGCAGGTAGCTTCGCCAGATGCCGAAGGAGGAACCCATGATGAAAATCAGCTGGCCTTGGAAGCGCCGCAACGGACAGCAAGTATCTGGATTTCCGATGACGTCCGTGAACGGTTTTACAAGACGCCTGCAGGTGAGTATCGAAGACAGGGAGCAAAGAGCCAGGCATTTCGCCGACTTCGTGTTCCTGCCGGACGGTAAGGTGATGCGATTCCCGGATGGCGCCGATATCGAGATTGCCATCGCGCTGGCCGAGCCTGCACCTGTGAAATATAGGACGCGAGGAAAACCCGGTCATGGTGAGAAAGCGGTGCTCTTCCGCCTTGGAGAGGGCGGTGCGCTGACCGGACCATGTTTCTGGAAAAGAACCACAATCATGGATAGTCGCGCTGACAGGTTCAGCCGGTTCGTTCTCGGGAAAATCCATACCATCATCGGGCTATCAACGGCCTCTACTGTGTTTTTCGCAACTCTCATCCAGGGGTTCGGTATGGATATGGCCAGAATTCCGGCGCTTCTCTCCATCTTCGCCCTTTTCCTGGCCGTATTGATCTGGGTGAGGGAAATCCTGCAGAACGAGGAGGCGGCCAAGCCGGTCATGATGATGCCCGGATGGTGGGTCCTCGCCTATTCACAAAACCTCCGGGAGCAACTGGCACGCGGCATTGCCCGTGATGCAGGTGATGAAAGGAGCCATGCAGGGCAGGCATGGGAGACCTGAAAACCCAGAACTGGTTTTCGCATGGATAGTCCCCTATATTCTGCGGTGCAGCATGGCTGGATCGTCCTGCCAGCAGTCGTTTTCAGGAGAGAAACATGTCCGCCGTTTCCGCATTCGACGCGGTCCATCCACCAAGCATGAAGCACCCCTCGCTTCTGCGTCGGATCTTTGCCAGCTTCGTTGCCGCCAAGGCCGCCCGCGACACGGCGGATGCGCTTTACCGACTGTCCGATCGGGAACTCGACGATATCGGACTGACGCGCGGCGATATCCCCGCCAGGGCCATCAAGTCGAGCGAGCAGACCTACATGAGCATGATCGGGCGCTGATCCGAGACCCAATTTGCGAAAAGGCCGGAACTGTGTTCCGGCCCTTCTTTTTTTTGCAGACTTTTCAAGAAGCATGGGCTACATGATCATCTCGATCGCGGCAGCGCAGGTTTCCCTGTTATCCCACAGTTCCGCAAGGGAGCCGTTCTTCGGTGGCAGGATGCCACCTGGATGATATTCACAGATCGCCCTTCCTTCCCTGGAAACCGAGATCCATTCACTGGAAGGCCCCACCCTTGATATCTCGATTTTCGGAATGTCCTCCGGCGGGATGGAGGAAGGCTTCACATCCCTGATCATCTCCAGGACCAGCCGAAAGGAGCCACAGCTGGCTTCTCCATAAGGCAGGAGTTGGGCTGGCAGCGTCCTTCCAGGCGCCAGGTAGACGCGGCCATCAAGGCGGCACAGGAAGCCTGTGTCGGCAAGCTCGAAGGTGGTTTCATCATGGAAATCACGCCGCATGACGAGATCGAGGTCATTCATTGATATGACCTTGAATTTCCGGATGTCACCCCGCCTTTCCTTGACTGCCAGGGCGCTCTGTTCCTTTTGCCTGGCTTCGACGATGGCCTCTTTTCGTGCATCCGTCTGATCCAGTGCTCCGGCAAGCATCATCGCCATGAAGGCGCCACCGATCAGGGTGATCGCAAGCGGAGAACCTTGCCGATCCTTGACCTCTTCGTGATAACCGCGTCTCGCCATGACCATCTCCTTTCCCTCATTATACAATTTCGCATGATTATTCCTATCGGAAAACTTTCCGGAGTTCTCAACTTTGCATGGATAACGGCAATTGCCTCCGCTAAGGAGGTGAGGGCCGGAAACTCCGGCTTTAGATGGTCCAGAATTGGCAGGCAGGGCATCATCAGCCTGACTTCCGTAATGATCGAGGTGAACCATGGATGCAGCCGTGCTCACAGATCCCGTGAGGGACTGGCTTCCTGTAGAAACATATCCAGGATACAGACCAGGCCTTCCCGATGTCGTTCTTGCCCGGTTGCCTGGCTGGCTCGCGGGCATGGCGGGTCAGGACTTCAAGAGCTGGATCCTCGAAAACCACAAGGAAAAGGCTCTTCTGGAGGCGAGACTGGGTGAGATCTTGCCCATAACGGAAAACGGATCCCTGGATTTCATCAGAGGTCCGGATTCGGCCGTCCGCAAACCGGGGAAGGGCGCGAGCAACACTGATATTGTCGCTGCACTCTACTCGCCTCCCCGGGACGGCTGGCCCTACCTCCTTCTCTTCAGCTGGCCATTCGTCAATCCGGACGCGGAGCGGGGACGATACACCTGGGAAGTTTTCGCCGAATCCCAGGAAGCTTTCGACTTTGCATCGGAGATGTGCAAGAAGATCGGACTGCCGATAGAGATCGGAACGCCGGACGATCTGGTCAGGCAATGATCGATCGGGATCTAGCCTGTCCTTGATTCAAAAAGGAGAAGGTGAGGGCCCGGTTTCCTCATTCACGAGTTCGGAGATGTGTCGACGGTAGCCGTTCTGCAGTTCCGCGCAGACTTTGGCATCCCGGGCCCGGTCATATGCCAGGGGCCCGGACCTGAAACGATCGCCCTTCATTCCCGCTTCTGATCCCGTCACATTGACCTCGCCGCGGATGAAGCGAAAGCCGCTGAAAACCGTCCCCTGATCCTTGGTGACGGCATTCATTGTGATCCCTTCGGCCTGGGCGCGAGCAACGAAATCCTGAAAATCAACCGCCTCGCCATATGCCTTCTCGAGATCAGCTTTCAATCTCGCGAGATCCTGCCCTGCAGGGGAAGGCAAGGATGTCCTTGCAGGTGGGCCGGCATTGATGCTCGTCCGGGTTTCACCGCGAAGCTGTGATAGATTGGCCTTCCGATGGATGCCGGACAAGGGGCTTTGAAGGGCGCGAGCCGTAAGTCCAGGCATGCGTCTTTCCATCGCGATCACGACATCAGCCAGAATGTCTGCATCGAGTAGCGCGCCATGCTTGCCACGAGGTGGGATCGGAAGGTCGAGCATCCTGACGACATTGTCGAGATTGAGCTTGGCCTTTTTCCCGAATATGGCACCTGCCATTGGAATGGTGTCGATGAAGGCCGTCCGGCAATCGCGCCCCGCCAGTTGCATCTCATTCAGGACAAATCCCCTGTCGAAACGAGCATTATGGGCGAAGGTCGGCGATTCCCCGATGAAATCGAGGATTTCATCGCAAAGACTGGCAAACAGCGGCTTGTCGGCAAGAAAACGGTCGGAAAGGCCATGGACCTTCTGCGCCGCCCAGTTCATCTTGCTCTGGGGGTTGAAATAGGCATGAAATGTCCGGCCGGTTTTCACGAAATCGACAACCTCCACCAAGCCGATTTCGCAGATTCTTCCACCCTTGTCGGGGCTGAAACCGGTGGTTTCTGTATCAAGCTTGATCAGACGCATCAGCCGGGCTCCATTCCGCGATCATCATCGATTTCAGCTCTCTCCTCGGCGAGATGCGCCGTCCCGCCGAAGTTCATCAGGTTGTAATAATTCTTCAGGAAGTTCACATCGTCCGATTGGGTCTCATATCGGGCAAATTTGCGGCTCTTGAATGCACGGCGATCGATGATGTCGACCTCGGACCATTTCGCTCCGAACACCTCAAGCTCATCTCCGAGGTAGGCCTCGATCGCCGAAAGACGCTGCTGCCCATCGATCAGTATGTGGTCGACAGGATCGCCCAATCCGCTCCGGTTGATCGTATAGGTTCCGAGCGGCATGCCGAGCCAGATGCTCTCGATGAAGCGGGTCTTCTGTTCTTCAGACCAGACCAGGGGGCGCTGCCATTCCGGAACAGGAAAGCCCATGACGGTGCGCAAACCTGCAGGATTGTCGAATTTCGGATCGAAGTCGGATTTCTGAATAAGGATCGCACCCATGGTTGAGGAGCTGTGAGAACCGAGTTGCAGGGGCTCTGGCATCTTGATCGGCATGCGGAAATCCTTTCGCACTCTACCCGGTGAGCATAGGGATGAACCGGGAAAGATGCAATTTCGCAAATTTATATTCTCACCGCAGCAGAGCTGCGGTGAGAGGTTTCCTCCGGCTCATCAGATGAATTCGAGACCATTCCTGGTCAGAAGGCCTTTGTCGATCTCATCCAGCAAGCGGAACCGCAGATGGTTCGGACCCGCGTAGAATGCCGGGTTCTTGCGCTTGAACCAGGTTCCTCCCAGCCTCGCATATGCGAGGTCGAACACCCGTTTGGCATGACCGTCTTCACCAAAGGTCTTTGCCATCCAGTCGCCTGGATCTCTGGAGAGATCGTCCTGGTGCACCAGGATCTGATGCATCATCAAATCCCATTCGAGATAGCTGCACCCGATCTGAGCTTCGTCGCCGGCGTCGATGCCAAGACCGTCGGTTGGCGTCGCCCGCCACGTCCGCTCGGGGACGCCGATTTCCCTGGACATGGCAGGAACTTCCCAGGACTTCAGGAAGCCCTGAAGGGGGGAAATATCACCCACATCGCCGTGCAATGTCCAGAAACCGGCCGTCAGTTCGGAGAAGTTATCCGTCGATGCCACGACGGCACCGGTCGATCTGGCCCGATCGTAGAGCGTGATCATCCGCAGCCTCGCGCGGATATTGCCTCGCCGGATCCTGGCATCCTTGCTGTCATCCAGGATGCTGGGATCGCTGGCCGATTGCGCCTCCAGCATTGCATCATACATCGGGCTGAGATCAAAACCGATATGAGCGATGCCGGCTGCCTCGCAGGCCTCCACCCCACGCTCGGTTTCGATGGGTTCCTGGTGGATCGGCAAGGTCATGCCCGTGACCTGCCAGCCCGCCTTGGCAAAAAGATGCGCGGTCAGAGCGGAATCCACGCCGCCAGACATGCCGAGCCAGACTTTCGAGACGCCGTGCGTGGTTCTGTAGAGCTCGAGCTCATGAACCAGGTTGTCGACATCGGTCGCCAACTGAGGAACCGCGCGGAAGCCGCCATTGGTAATCCAGTGGTCGAATCTCATCTGAAACCAGGGGGACAGTTGAGGCCTGGCGGCTTGACGGGACAGGTCAAGAACGTCTTCCTTGAGATCGCGCATGGGATGTATCCTTTCCTACTTATAGTCAATCTACAAATAAGTCGGACATCTGTGAAGAGGGAAAATTCCCATCGACTCAGATTTGCTCCTTCATTGCGGTTTCCAAGGTTATCCCGCGCTCCGCGAGAAGTCTTGCCAGCATGTCCTCGGTGCCACTGAATTCAGCTTCGGCCGGAGCAAGCCTTTGGCCGCATGCGTCCAGGATGCGGCGCGCCAGGTTCTCGTCCCCCATGATGGCAAACTGTAGCGCTTCCGGCGGAAGAGACCTGATCAGATCGAGGAAGTCGTTTCCCGCTCGCCCAATTTCGAGGATTTCCTCGATATCATGCCAGATTTCGCTCACAGGAACGGATCCGTCAGGGAGATCGCCCTCGATCCTTTCCTCGAAGAAATCCGGAACTGACAATTGCAAGACGGATGCGGACCACAGTGAGCTGATGACCGAGACACCGGCTGTGAATGCGGCCGGATCGCTCAATGCCCGGTGAAGACCAGGTGCGCCTCCTGCCAACTGGGCCACGTAGCCGGAGAACAGGGGGATAGCCGCAAGCAATTCCCATGCCGGGGCGGAGTCCGGAGCGAGATGCGTGTAGCCATTTCCCATCTCGCTTGCCAGGCGCAGTCTTTCCGTCGACGACAGGTCGGCTTCAGCAAGACTCTGGGAGCGCATCAGCTCTTCGAAGCCGACAGGCAATTCCTGTTGAGCAAAAGCCGATAGAAAAGCGTCTTCAATGCTGCCGTCGTCAAGGAAGGTCCTGACCATATCCAGATGGCATTTCGCAAACCAATCATCTTTTCCTTCCATCGGCAAAAGTCGCATGCTGAGGCAGGGGTAGGTGGCCGAAATATCCTTGACCGCTTCCTGCATGCGTTTGCTCTGATAAGCCGGAGGAATAGCATCATTGTCGATTCTGTCCGGGATGGCCCAATTAAGTAGGGCCTTCAAGTTTCGCAACATCTGTCATCCTGTTTCGCTGGCCGCGCCTATCCTTCGAAGATCAGCACGACCAGGAAAAATGAAAGATTTTCCACGGCAGTATCTGCTTGTCCGGCCCTCAGGTCGGCCGGAGTTCGGAAAAGTCGCTGACAGTGCCGAACTCGAGCCTCTCACCGATGCGGTCGAGAACTCCGTTCTGATAGGCTTTGGCGTAAGAACCCTGATGATGTGCTCTCCATGCCTTCATGCTGTCGATCTTTTCACCCTGTTCCGTTTCGAACCCAGCGACGAAATCGGTCAGGAATTCGACCAGTTCATCAACATCCTTTGGATATTCAAGATATTTTCGGCCACTGTCATGGCGATGCATGGTAATTCCCAGGCGATCCATAACATCGCGATGAAGCCCTCGCCGTCTCGCCACAGCCAGTGAAGACGGATAGACGGCCTCCCATTTCGTCAGGGATGTAATCACACCGCTCTCGACATGTTCGGAAAGACGGCGCGCAACTTCCTCCACGAATTCCTCATCATCATCCGGATAGGCTTCCCGCATACCCCTATGTGCGAAGTCATGGTTTATCTTCTCCCGCTGGGGACTGGGCGCGACCGCCATGTTGTCGTAGTCCGTCCAGCCGAATTCGGATGCGATCCGTCCCACGATCTTTCTGCGCATCGCTGTTCTGAAGTTGACGGGATCCTCCGTCTTCCATTCGGCAATCGACGACAATGGCATCCCGTTCGGGAACCGTTTTCTCGCAGTATTATCGCAAATATGGTTGAAAAAATCCGGCCCAGACCGTCCGGTTGCGGGGATGAATGCGCACCACTCCTGGACCGGCCTGGATGCCCACTGCATTCGAACAGCAATTCGGTCGAGCATGTCCATCGACATGGCGATCTCGTAGCCGATCTCATCCCGCATTTTCCAGTCATCGAAATCGCGGGGGGGTCTTCCGCGAGGGGCAGATGTTCTCACCCAGTCGACCAGGAAATTGAGCTGATTGTATGGGGTGGTCCGGAAGTCCGCCGGTCGGGAGGATGAAATTCCGAACTGGTCCATGATCCCCTGCGTGAGATCATTGTTGCGCGCGCTCATCCATCCGGCGCGGTCGACGGTCCACCATTCGGCGACAGTCGTAACGGTGAGATTTCTCGCCGAGCTGATTCTCGACAATCTTTCCGAAATCCGTTTCAATGCAGAAGAATATTTTTCGCTATCGCTCCCGCCCTTGTCGGAAGCGACCCTGTGGTCTGGATAGTTCATCTTAATCCGTTTACGTGGTTCGTGAGATTCGGCGGATATTCGCCTATAGGCGGTGATAGGGGAGTTCATCTCGCGTTGCAATCGATTGTAGCACACAACCGGCATGCGTGTTCGAAACGCCTCAGTCCGCGATCTCTGCCGCGGTCGGCTGCTCATGCCGCTCCGATTTGTAGGTGATTTCCATGGCCTTGGCGATCGCGGGGAACAGACCGCGCTCGACTGCCCTGGTGTATGACATCGGATGATAACGATACCAGTCCAGGGCAGAGGTTATCTTCTGTCCTTTCTTCGTGCGGATATTTCGAACGATATCCGTCACGAAACGGATGAACATCTCATCGGTGCTTGGAAAGGCAATGACGTTCCTGAACCTCCTGGCCTTGATCCGCCCGCCAGTGAACTTCTCCATGATCTGGTAGTGCAGGTTGCGCTCAACCGCTTCTCCGTAACAGGCCTTGTCGATCTTTCTCCATTCCACCAGGCTGTTCACAACGCGCCTGCCGGCTCTCCGCCTGAGCCGTTCGACGCCGAAGTCGATGAATTGCTCCCTGTCCTTGGGATATCGTGCAGACGGGTCCGCCGCCTCTCGCTTCTGCTTGGCCTTCTCGGCTTTTGTCAGCCGGATCTTGAAGTTTCTGTCGAGTGTGGGCTCCACCCATCTGAACTCGCACAGGATACGATAGACAAGCCGAAGCTTCTCGGCCGTCCTGTAATTGCTGAAGTCCTTCATCGCCCACTCGGTCGATGAGGAAATCGGCATGCCATCTTCGGCGCGATAGGCAGCGACATTGGCGCAAAGCGCCTCGCATGCTTCTTCAAGATCGAGATCGTGCATCACGAGTACGGCCTGCCAGGCCTCTCGCGGCTTGCCTTTCCATTTGAACGTTACGCAGAGCTTTTCGATCAGGTCATGCGTTGCCGCATGGTCGTAGGCAAGGGGGTCGGCCTCTTTCCATTGACGGAGTGTGGAAGGAATACCCTTGCCTCCAGCATTGATGAGCCGGATCCTGTCAATCAGATAGTTGTAAAGGTCAGCCCTGCCATCCGGAAATATCGCATCCCCGCCATTCCTGATGCCGAACCTGTTCATCACCTGATCAAGCATGCCCGCGCGCGACGCCAGCAGCCAGCTTTCGCGATCGTAGATCCACCAGTCGGCGCCTGTGAGGATAGATACGGCCTCCCGCTGTTCGCAATGCAAAATGCGGCGTCTCACCTCTTCGAGAAGGTTGGGCGAATTGCTGGAGCGGGATGGGAGGCCCATGGAGATCGACTTCCGATTTTACATAGATGGATCATCCATAGGGCAAACGTGACCGTTCATGCAATCCCGCATCGCTGACCAACCACGTCGCGCGACAAGCCCCCTCCAAGCTACGGCATGGGTGGGGGGGGTCATGAAGGATTGCGGGCGAACATGCAGCAAGAGAAGCTCGCTCCGAGCGACCTGGCGCGGGAAGGATTTTCCAGTCATGGAAAGGCCCCCAGGACATTAATCACGCAAAACTTTCGCATGGAGAGTATATCCTGTATCCAAAAAGGAGGTTCCCATGCATATTCCGTTTCCGCCGACGCTTGCCGGCATTTCCGCGCGCAGTGCCCGCGAGGCGGTAAGAACCAGACAAGAAAAAGCCAGGGGCCAACGGGCATACATTCCCCAGGACAGGGACGATACGCATGACATCGCCGGCTACATGACCCCGGACGGCAAGGTGCATCTCGTCCACGACGTCTACAATCCGACGATGCCGGACGCTGCAGAACCCGGCCTGGGAACCATGGTGAGCGAGCTCAAGCACTATCCAAACGACTCGTCGATGTATGTTTCCCATATCCAGGATTTCCGTCCGATGTCGCTCCTTCAGGACCAGGGTATGGTCGTCGATGAGACTTCAGCCGCCATCGTCACCAGGGACGGTGAGACCGCCATCCTCATCGCGACTGACCGAAGAGAGATGAATCACATGCTGGACGAGATCGCCGGTCACGATATTCTTGTCGCACATGGCAATATCGTTCTGCACAATGTTGCTCCAGGAGAAGCCGTGGCGTGGTTTGGCGCGACCAACACCGTTGGGGGCGGAGTCGAGATCCGCGGTGCAATGAGCAGGGAAGATCTCGCGGAAACCCTGTCGGAACGCTACGCCTTCATCGACAGGGGACGAAACTGTGACGATTTTCTCGCCAACCTGGAGAGGCATGCCGAGAACGCGGGGTGGTCACTCGCAATCCAGAGCCGCAGCGACATGGTTCACGTATTCGAATCGAAATTTGGCGTGAAACTCTCGATCGGCACCTTTGATTCGCCAGGATTTTGATTGGCGTTCATGGAAAGCGCGCCGGCGGCGCACTTTCCGATTCCTGCCGGTCAGGCGGAATTGATCTCGATGGACCTTGCCTGCTTGGCCTCGGGGATCTCCCTCTCGAGGTCGATATGGAGCAGGCCGTCGGCGAGGTTTGCGCCACTCACTTTCACATGCTCAGTCAGATGGAATACCTGCTTGAATGAACGTTGGGCAATGCCCTGGTGGAGGTAGCTACGCGCTTTCTCTTCTGCCTTCTTGGAGCCCGCAATCAGCAAGCTGTCCTGCTCCGTCGTGACCTGCAGCTCCTCCGCGCTGAACCCGGCCACGGCAATGGTGATGCGATAGCTGTTCTCGTCGATCTTTTCGACATTGTGAGGTGGGAAATTCGACAGGGCGCTTCCACCGATCGTGCAGGCGCGATTGAGGAAATTCGAGAGATGGTCGATGCCGATATTCGAGCGATAGAGCGGCGAAAGATCGAAGCGAGCGTTCATTGGACATCCTTTCCAGCAATGTGATCGCTATTCCACCCGGACCCGTTATGGCACCCGGTGCATCCCATCTAGGATGAGGCATGAATCTTTCAATAAAATTCGCATGAAATTTTTAACTACGTCCTATCCTATTTTGGCCGTCACCCGGTGGATGACCGGCTGATCCAGTGTGCCACGCCAATGGGCCTTGCGCCAAACGAGCTTTCCGCTCCGGGCAAGAAAGAGATGACCCCTCACTGGATGGCGAACCCTGTTTCCGTGATGGCCCTTTCCTGTTGCGGCGCCATCAAGGGAAGCCGTGAACGCTTCTTCGTGCTCGGTCATATCGAAGGCGAGGGTGACAACGCGAAGCTGACCCGGACGCGCTTCCTGGCGTTCTCTTTCCGCCGCTTTCGTTCCGGTCGGTGCGAGACGCTCTCCTAGAGCCTGCTTCTCTGCAGCTGCCCGCGTGACGAAGGCGATCTCTCGTGCCTCCGCGGAAAGAAGGGCCAGCATTGCGATCACATGAAGGCCAATGCGGAGAGGATCGATGAACTGCACCACACCATGATCCTGGACAGATCCGATTCCAATCGGCGGAGTCTCAGGCCCTGCGCTCTCCAGCAGGTCAAGGAACCGAGCCATTCTCCAGTATTGATCCATGACGTCGCTCTTCGCGCGGATGCCGCTTGCCGCAGCCACGGCGGCTCGACACTCATCCAGGATGGCATCACCGCGTGCCTGGCTTTCGACAATGACCTGGAATTCCTCGCGAGACATCCCGGTTCGACGCCCCATCTCGACCCGACCGACAACCATGGGATCAATTATCCGCAGGCACTGGTTCAGCTTTTGACGAATGGATACCGGCGCCTCTGTCACGTCGCCATCACGGAGATGCTCACGGCGGCCGCTGACAGATCCCAAGCCTTTCATCAGGAATGGTCGAAACTCCATCCTTCCAACCCCAAGGATATCGACCATGACACCGATGCGGTCCTCGGGCTCCAGGGACAGGGAGGCTGCCGGGTCGATAAACCCCCTGATCTTGGAAAGGGCAGCCTGTCCCTCCTCTGCCGGCGCCTCCAGGAAGATCTTCATGGGTTCGAGTGTCACCGCTTCGATCAGGCGTTCCATGCGCTCAGGAGTGTCGATCCGCAAATCGGATGCGGCAACAAGGGCACGCCCTGTGAATGCATATATCTGACGTTCATCAAGCATGGAGGCCAGAGAAGCTGTATTCCTGACGATCGCCCGCACGTCATTGCCGACTTTCGCCGCAGGCGGCACCCGCAGGGACTTCATTGCGGTCAAGGCGTCAGCGATGTATTCGATCCGGCGCATTACATGGAATCCTCGACAGAAGCCTCATCTTCCGTTACAGGTTTTCGCAAGCATGTTCAATGGGAGAACGAAACGTGAGGACTGACCACAAGGGTTTCGATTTCCCCGGGAACATGACGCTCCTTCGCAAGGCGATGCTGCCTGTCATGGCGCGGGTCAAGATTGCCAGGACCGTACCGGAACGGGAGCAGATCATCGCGAAATCGCTCTCCCGGCTCAACCCCGAGGACCAGTTCTGGCCGGAGGCGCTGGCATCACTGCTTACCGAGAATGGTGTCAAGGAAAGCGCCGATGCACATATCATGGCTCTGGCAGCCTTGATTTCCGCTGATCCGGAGGGTCTGTCGAGAATCATTTTGGAAATCACTCCCGGTCATCCCCTGGTCAAGGAGTTCCTTGACGGGATGTCCAGGGCTTCTCCTGAGTTCATGGAACGCCTTGCCAAGGGGCGGATGGACAGCGACCAGATAGCAATCAGGTGCTATCTCTGTCACCTGTTCAGGAGAGAAACGTCCAACATCTTCCAGATGTTCCTGATCGATGCGATGGCGCGCAAGCTGCCAGTGGGCTTGAAAACCTCTGTCCAGGAGGTCGTGGCGGACTTGCAGTCCCACCACCGCCCACCCGTCCCTCCGGAGGCCTGGGGCTATTGCCTTTATATCGGCGGCACTACCACGCATCAGGCCTTTTATTTTACGGAGAACAGGAAAGAGCTCCGGGAAGAGTTGAAGAGAATCCTTCCAGCTTTCAGGAACGCGATGCCGGAGGCAAGCGACCTGGCCATCGCAAATGCGCTTGTCGCCACCCTGGCGGAAAGAAGCTCCTCAGGGGATGGGATCTCGGCCGGCAGCAAGGGTGCGGAACTCGCATCGGTTCTTCTCGATATGCCATTCATGGTCATACGAATTCGCAGGGAGGACGAGGGCACAATCACCGAGATCTATCCTGTCGAGGCGGAGAGCGTCGAGGATGCCAGGCTCAAGGCGGCCAAACATCCGGTGCTGCAGACCCAGATGAAGGTCAGGCGGATGAAAGAGGTTCTCGACCCTCTGTTCGAGACAAGGAAAGGCGATCACTGATCGCATTTCCAGGCCGATGAAGTTTTCGGTTGTGCGAAAAATGTGGTCCCACTAAAATCAGAATGATTTTCGCATCATATCGGATTGCCATGACCATCCAGCAGCGCCATGCAGAACTGTCGTCCCTCATCATCCAGGCGAACCTGGACTATCATCAGAAGGACGCCCCCAGCATCACGGATGCTGAATATGATGCACTCAAGCGGGAGATCGCGGAGCTCGAGATCCTGCATCCCGCTCTCGTCACGGTCGACAGTCCGACGAACATGGTCGGCGCTCCTGTCGCCGAAGGCTTTCGAAAAGTGCCCCACAGCATTCCAATGCTTTCGCTGGGAAACTGCTTTTCGGAGGCGGATATCTCGGATTTCGCGGTCCAGACAGGATGGTGCGAATATGTCGCAGAACCCAAGATCGACGGATTGGCTCTGTCGTTGATCTACCAGGATGGCCGGCTTCAAGCGGCGGTGACGCGGGGCGATGGCCGGATCGGCGAGGATGTGACCGCCAATGCCCGAATGATCGAGGACATCCCGGAAGTCCTTTCCGGCGAGACCTTGGGCCGCCTCGAGGTCCGCGGCGAGGTCTATATGCGGCATGACGTCTTCGCCTCCATCAATGAAGCGAGCGGGGAAGGGGGGCGCAAATTTGCCAATCCGAGAAATGCCGCTGCCGGGTCGATGCGTCAGCATGATGCCACGGTGACGGCCGGCCGCAGACTTTCTTTCTACGCATACGCGCTGGCAGATGGTCAGGTCGCAGCGCCCGATACACAGATCGGCAGGATGATGGCCATTGCCGGTCTGGGCCTTCCCGTGAACCCCCTGATGAAACTATGCTGCAATCTTGCGGATGTCGCGGAACACTATCGTCACATTCTCAGCCGCCGTCCCCATCTCGGCTATGACATCGACGGTGTCGTCGTGAAAGTGAACGATCTCGCGATCCAGGATCGCCTTGGTTTCCGCTCGACGACACCACGTTGGGCTACGGCATGGAAATTTCCTGCGGAACGATCCTGGACCCGCCTTGCCGGCATCGACATCCAGGTCGGTCGAACCGGCGCATTGACCCCTGTCGCAAGGCTTGTCCCGATCAATGTCGGCGGGGTTATCGTCTCCAATGTCACGCTCCACAATGCCGATTACGTCCGGGGAATCGCATCCGATGGATCGGCAATCCGAGGCGGGGCCGATCTCAGGATCGGAGATCTCGTCGAGGTATACCGCGCTGGCGACGTCATTCCGAAGATCGGCGAAGTGAAACTGGAGGATCGTCCCATTACCGCCTCGCCCTTCGTGTTCCCGGGAGAATGCCCTGAATGCGGGTCGCAGGTGATCGAGACCGGATCTACCCATTATTGCCAGGGCGGGCTGGTTTGCCCGGCGCAGCAAAGGGAAATCTTCCGCCACCTTGTCGCCAAAGCCGCCCTCGACATCGATGGAATGGGTGAAAAACAGGTCGAGTTCTTCCTGTCTGGCGGCTTGCTGGGCGTCAGCGAACCCGCAGACATCTTCGACCTGGAAGAGCGCGATCGTCAGTTGGCTGTTCAAATGGGCATCGATGGAGGCTCATGGCTTGCAACGCAGCAAGGCTGGGGCAAGACGTCAGTGTCGAAGCTTTTCGCCTCTATCGAGAAGTCGCGGAAGATCGAACTCGAGAAGTTCATCTTCGCTATCGGAATCCGCCATGTCGGGGAGGTAACCGCCGCTGCAATCGCCCGGACCGCAGGAAGCTGGGAAGAGTTTTCCCGTCAGGCCACGGCCCTGGGGTGCGGCGAGATCTTCGAATGGCAGGCGCTCCAGGCAACGGACGGCGTCGGGGCCGCGGTGACCGAAGGCATCCGGCATGCATTTTCACCCGACGCGGCCGCGCGGATCATGCGCCTGGCATCGAAGCTCGCGATCCAGAACCCCGAACTTCCGGTCCTTGACGGGTCGTCGGTTGCCGGTCTTACCGTTGTTTTCACCGGAACGCTCGAGACCATGAGCCGCGGGGAAGCAAAGAAGCGGGCTGAACACCTTGGCGCTAAGGTTTCGGGCTCGGTCTCCGCCAAAACGGACATCGTCATTGCTGGCCCCGGAGCCGGCTCCAAGGCCAGGGACGCAGAAAGGCTGGGCGTCAAGATGATCACCGAAGCGGAATGGCTCGAAATGATCGGCTGACCGGAAGGGTCAGGCATGTCCCTGCAAATTTCGCGATCCAGCATTACTCTCGTAGAGACAATGCGATCAGGAGCCTTTCGTTATGTCTGAAAACGCACCCGCGTTTCTCGCACGGATAAAATCCGCAACAGAAAGAAGCGATGATCTTCCAGGTTTCATCCGGAATCTCGAGCAGGAGGGATTGCGGGTCAGGCCTTTCATCCAGGGTCGGGGAAAATGGAACGGACTTCGCATCGTCATGGGCGATCTGGCCACAAGTCCGATGCGACTGAGCGCCCATATTCCGAAATATGCCGAGATCCGGGCAAGCTATGACCGCCGACGCGACACGGAAATGCTGAGGAATATCGCCCAGGCATTCGATCGCGACTTCGGCGAAGTGAAAGAACAGAATTTCACTGTGCTGTCCTCGCGCGACTTCCAGGATGCGATCATGAATGCGGATATGGAACAAGCCAGGAGGGATGTTCCTGCCATCGACCCGGAAGTCTCTGAAGCGATCGCGGAGGTGAACGCGAATCCGATGAGCTTGAATGCGCGAGATTATGCAAGACTTCAGAGCGGTTACGACGGCTGGTCCCGGGCCCCGATCCGCCTCGTCGAGCACGTCTCGAACGATGCAATTGACGGAAACCAGGAAATTGCCGCAACTGTCGAGGGCTTGCCCCCGTCCAAAGGTTCATCTGTCCGCAGGTGGATCTGCCGTGGGCTCGAACCAGAACAGGCGTTGGCGATGATCGCGACAAGGACGCTTGCAGCGAATTCGATGATCACGCAGGGCCTCGCGAGTTTCATCCAGCAACGAACCGGGAAGATCATAGACCGCTTCCATATCATGCGGGAAGCAAGCGATCCCGTCACGGACCCGGCGGTCGCGCAGCAGGTTGCCATCATCAATGAGACCAACCCATCCCTCGACCATCAGCATTATGCCGAACTCCGTTTCGGATCTGACGACTGGTCGAGAGCGCCATCCCGTCGCATCGCGATGGTCGCTCATGCCGCTGTCAAGGATCGTCCGGTCGTCGAAGATGCCTTGATGGAACTCGACCAACAGGCCCGCAAGGCCGCTCTTCGTTGGCTGTGTCGCGGCCTGGCGCCCGAGCATGTCGTTTGCATGACGGCCGCGCGGCAAGAACTCTATGGCAACCCGGTTCCAGAGAGGCTGAGGGACCTCGCCTCGAAATATTCATGCCCAACGCCCTCTCCTTCGATGGAGTGACGGCGATGTATGAGAAAGCGAGTGTGCATCAATTTTTTCGCGATGTTACGGGCAAGCCGTTCCACTCCGACCGGTCTGCAACCCGGATGCTCAACATACTGATGGCGGAGAATGACTACCTGGATGTCGAAATCCCGATCAATCGTCTCAATGCGACCCAGGACGAGGTCAATGCCGATTACCTCGACGCGGCGAAAAAGCGCATGGGGGATGGAAGGGATCTGCCGGCCGTCGTCAAGTATCAAGGAAGCTACTATGTCGCCGATGGCCACCACCGCCTTATGGCCGCAGCGACAAGCGGGGCCGTTCAGGCGAGGGTTCGCCTCTTCGATCTGGATTGCGATACCCAACTCGATTTCCCGCTCCTGGATGTGCTGGACCAGGATGTGGACAAGGAAATGGTGCAGGATCCCTGGTGAGACTCTGGAGAAGCCATGGCAACGGGCCCGCTGCAAAGGCAGCGGGCCTGATGTGATCATGGCCTGTTCATCGCCGAAATCCGGTCCATCGCCTCGCCGACGGGCAGGCTATCCTTGCGGCCGCCCATCTGCAGCATCAGCTTGCCTTCGGACATCTCCCTTGCACCGATCACCACAGAGACGGGAATATTCCTCTCATGCACGGAGACCAGTCTGCGGCCAAGGCTTTCGGCGCCATCAAAGACCCGCGCCTGCAGACCGGCTTGCTCAAGACGGGAACAAATCGACCTGGCTTCCTGTTGTTGCCCCTCTCCGATCGGAAGAACCGCAACCTGCTCGGGCGCAAGCCAGAAGGGCAGACATCCCTCATGATGCTCGAGAAGGATGCCGATCATGCGGCCCATCGATCCGAGAACGGCATGATGCAGCATGACCGGCACCTGGCGTTCATTGTCGCTGTCCACATACGAGGCTCCCAGCCGCCCGGGCAGAACCATGTCAAGCTGGATGGTCCCGCACTGCCATGAGCGGCCCTGTCGATCCTTCAGCGCGAATTCGAGCTTGGGCCCGTAGAATGCGCCTTCTCCCGGCTGGATCTCCGGCTCAAGCCCGCAGGATCTCGCTGCAGCCAGAAGTTGGCTTTCGGCCTGATCCCAATCCTTGTCGGAACCGGCCCGGATATTCGGGCGCAGGGAAAGCGCTACGGAAAACTCATCGAAGCCGAGGCTCCTGTAAACTTCCGAAAGCATGTCGACGAAGCGCTTGACCTCGCTCTCGACCTGCCGGGGCATCAGCAGAACATGGGCATCATCCTGCTCGAAGGCCCGGGTCCGCATGAGACCGTGCATGGAGCCGGAAGGTTCGTCGCGATGGCAACTCCCGAACTCCGCATATCGGACCGGAAGGTCGCGCCATGAATGATGCCCATGATTGAAGATCTGGATGTGACAAGGGCAGGACATGGGCTTCAGCGCCATCTCGCGCCCGCCGTCCTTCGCTGGCATCGCGAACATGTTTTCGCCGAACTTCTCCCAATGTCCGGATTTCTCCCAGAGGGAGCGCGGAAGAAGCTGGGGCGAGCGGACTTCCTGATAACCAAGGCTGCGCATCCAGCTCCGGATATGCTCTTCGAGCTTGCGGTAGATACGCAAGCCCGGCCCATGCCAATAAACCATCCCGGGCGCGTCCTCCTCCATATGATAGAGGCCGAGCCTTCGTGCGATGATGCGATGATCGTTCTGTTCCATGTCCGTGTCCTAGATTGTCGAGGGGAAGGGCCGGACAAGAGCCAGGGTCGGAAATGGCGAACCCCCGCGCGGTTGTCCGGCGGGGGTCGGGGTCGCTATACGAGCGCGCTGCTCACAAATCGACCGGCCACCGCAGGTTGGCGGTGGTGGTTGTCGTGAGAAGGGATGCGATCGGGTTTGACATGCCCAGAACGTAAAAGGTGCAAGGCAGGCTGTCAAGTTTTCTCATGCGATTTTTTTCCATCTCGACGAATGATGCTCGAGATCGGATGGGTTGTGTGTCGAGGTGCTGTCGACACACCATATGTGGCATGAACCTCCCCCACCAATACAGCGGCTTGGAGGGGGCTTGTCGCGACGTGGTTGGTCAGGGAACCGGAGCCGGTTGTATCTGAACCTCGAAATGTCGAGATCTGATCTCGTCCCTCAGCCTGTCGAAACCTGGACCAGCCAGGGCTGCCTCCCAGTCTTCGACACACCTCCCGGAAAGACTTTCCGGGAGATAGGGGCGGATCGAAGCAAGGATCTTCTCGGGAAGATCCGGATCGGTAAGGTTGGCACCGAATTCCGAGAGCATCTTCGCAAATTCGTTGCGGATCTGTCCATCGCCCAACAGGTGGTAGTCCATGTATTTGTTCACTTGTGCCGCAGGGATCCTGTCGAGCAAGGAGATAACCGCATTTGCGGCATCTTCTGCGATATCGCAGGGGTCTTCATTATGAGCCGCCATGTTCTGTTCGCAGTCCCAGGACCATCTGTCCTTGCCACGGACAGGACGGCCTGTGAATTCAGCGGTGGACAGGATCTCTCCACCCTGTTCTTCGATCGACATGACGATCGTCAGGTCTTTGCGCTCTCTCGCGGAATCCATGACCTTTCTGGCATAAGATGCCACGCAATGGCCCTCAAGTTCGCCCTGCTGGACGAAATCTGCGGTCGAGACCATCTCCCGCGCGTTCAAACCGCCGATTTCAACCGTTCCAAGCAAGGGCTTCCAGGAAAGATCGCTTGTCTCTGCCATGAGCCTGGATTCGATATTGGTCGCCTGCCGGTGCCAGAGAGCGCTGGCCTCTTTCAGCTGCTTGTAGGTCATCAACCCCGTGGCATGAATCGCCACAGGTTCGACAACGCTCTCGGACAGCCTGGCAGCATGGCCCTTCAGCGCCGTCATGAAATCCCTCATCCGAAGGCTTTCCTCTTCTGAAATCGGCTTTCCGTTCAGAATCGAATTCCCGATCTCATGAAGATCATAAAGCGCCGGGCCCGCAGCCTGCCGGATGGCACTCGACAACAGGGTATTTTCTACGGATCTCCTCAGAAAACCGGTGAAATCCGCAACGTGACGCAGGAGGCCGGTGTTGAGCGACTTGACCTCGTATTGCAGATCCTCGGTCTCCAATCTGCGCATCCGCGACCCGAAGACATCGATCGAGACACTGGCGCGTTCAGAGGCGAAGGAAAGGGACCAGATCGTTGCCATCCGTCTGAGGACCTGATCGACCGGATCGCCAGGCTGACGATCCGGCATCAGATGTTTCATTCCAGTCCGGGGAATGGTGGAGGACTTCGGGGGCGCCGGAGAAACCACCGAGGTGGGCAACGCGCCCCTGGCTGCGGAAAGCCCAAGCAATGATCCGTTCCTGGACAGTGTCAGGGCCGCCTCCAGCATCTGTTTCGTCGGATCGGCTGGCCTGGTCTTGCCCTTGACCACCTTATGGCGGCAGAACTCCTCTTCCAGGGTGTGGATCGAGGATATTCTTTTTTCCGCATACAACTCTCCGGCAAGAAGCTGGTTCAGCCTCGAAAACGCCCGGGCTTGTTCAGGCAGAAGCCGGTAAGCGTCTGCAACGACCGGAAGTAATTCCTCCCGCCGGTCGATCGCCATGACCAGATCCCTGTTACCGCCGGCGATCATGCCGCTCGACAGCAGAGGAAAGGACATGAGGGCCTGGGCCCTGGCTTCGGTATCTCCGGAGGTGAGAAACCTGAGCCCACGCCTGAGCTCATATTGATGCAGATGATCCAGGCCCGTCAGGGCTTTCCTTCCGATCTCCGGGAGGTGACGATCGATGAAGCTCGCCACCTCCGGACGGAAAGGCTCGAAGGTTTCGAAATCATATTCAGCTTTCCCAAAAACGGCTTTATAGAGAAATTCCCACGGAAAACCACCACCGTCGATTTTCCCGGATTCATTCATCTCGAAAAGATCTGGCATATCGGACTGGAGCAGACCATCCATTGGAACGCCCGCCGTCACCTCCAGGCGATGGTCGATGTATCCAGGCAGATCCGTGATGGAACCCGGATCCTTCAACGAATAGCAGCAGAGCGAAAACAGGCCGATCCGTGCCGAATGCCCGACAACGAAGAACCGGTCCTTACCCTTGCTGTCAGGCCTCTGGATAATCATCAGATCCTCCAGATTTCTGAGTTCACCTTTTCCGAACCTGGAAATCTCTTGCGACATGGATACGCCTTTTCCGATGCGTCAGCCTGGAACGGGTCCAGCCGGTCCAGCACCTTCCAGTCTCTTCTCGAGATTGACGAATCCGCTCAACAGGTTCGCGGCATCGACAGGATCATGGACGGCCGCCGGCGTCAGTTCGAATTTGCCGTCAAGCCGGGAGAGCAGGACATCGCGGAGCAGAGCGCCGTTCAGGACAACCGTCTCACCATCCGCAAGCGCCTCGTTGATCTCGCCGGCCTTCAACGGATAGTCGCAGAAAGCCTTGGCTCCCCGCGCATCGGCGATGGCATAGGCCTCATGGGGATTGACGGCAATGATGGCAAGTCCGGGCATATCCCGGGAGTTGTTGCGTTCGACCGCCTCGAAGAGCGCACTTCCAAGCTTCTGATCGGCTCTACGGTTTCTGAATGGGCTATCCGCGATCAGCATTTCAACGAACGGCTGTCCGGTTCTGTCTATCGAATTTGCCCGAAGGTCCGAATGTCCAGCATGATAGGGACGTCGACCTTCGATCTGGGCGCGGAGCGCATGATGAGCCGGATTGCTCGACAGGTCATCGTCAAGAATCGTCTCGACATCGACTCCCTCGGGGAACTTCCATCCGGTAAACAACTGCTGCGCGTTGACGACGGAATCGCGCCCTTCCCTGATCGCTTCGATCAGCTTTGGCGTGTCCGAACTGCCATTGGCACGGAACGGTTTCGACAGACCCTCGGAGGCCAATCGCCTCTCCCACTCATCCATCGAAGCCTTCGAAAGGCAAAAAGCTACTCTGACCATCGCCGACTCCTTTTTCCGCTTGATGAGAGTAGGCACAGCACGAGAAAAAGGAAATGCGCAACATCCAGCTGCACATTTCAATCACAATGCGAGCTCCGGCTCGCAGGCGATAAGCCGGACATGCACTGCCTTGGCATATTCCTGGGGATCGGCCAGATAGGTATCGAAACCGCCAGGCGGCGCCGCGGCGACGGATTCGACATGCCCGGTCACCTGATCTCCATGGAAGGAAAGTCCGACATCGATCGCCCCGCTCTCAAGGGGATAGCGGGTAAGAAAATCATCGACTGCTGTTCGCTGCGTTTCTCGCCAGGCCCCTGGAGCCTGCGAAGGTTTCGCGTTGAAATCCCTGCATTGGAAGTCCAGCTCGTCACCGGACAGGCGAAAGGCACCGGCCATGCGAAAGGTCACGGGTGTCTCCGCTGCCACATCTCCACCAACAACCAGGAACCTGCGGTAATGGCTCAGATCTCGATTGATCTGGACAAGGACCTCGTCGGGGGTTCCGATCGCCTGATCGTGCTGGGCAAAGACATCCTTTTGGGTCGTGTAGCGAATACGGTCCACCGGGCCCGACATGTTGCGCAAAATCGCCCCTGATCCCCGCGCTGACAGCACGGACAGGACGGCATCCACAGCGTTCCTGGGGACGATCTCCCCTCCGATAGCATGGAGAACAGCGGAATTCCGATATACTTCGATCTGCTTCGACAGGCGGGACCGGTCCATGTGGAGAGGATCACGGCCCCAGAGAATTGCGCCCTGAGGGGGCGTTCTGAAGCTGTCCATACTTTCGAGGCCTTCGCCAAGGGCCATCGAAAGATGATGATAGAGCATAGCGTCGGCGAGCCTCACTTCGGACTCTGCACTGTTTTCCAGCATGTAGATGATCTTCACCGGTTCGCTCCGCTATGCATGATGCGAAAATATCCAACCAAAGCAGCCAAGACAATCATTATTGTTCGCCAGCCCAAACGGCGACTACTGGAAATGCCTCCTGGGCCGGAATCATTAAAAAACACTGGAAATGCCGCCCCTCTTGAGGTAACTTTTTCGAGAGGTCCAACAGTTACATCCTCCGGCTTTCACTTCCACCGATCCGATACCCTGTCGCCCTGCAATTAGAAATTGCATGACCCACTGCGAGTATACTCTCCGGGTGGCGCATTTCGCCTGTCCGATTTGAAGTGAATAGCTCCTCGGATTTCTGCCTTAGGGGATGATTTCGGGAAGAATCCATCTGTAAATGATGAAACGAGGTGTGTGATGAAGTTACTGCGCTTTGCGGCATTTATTTCGGCGACCTTTTCATTCGGCAGTTATGCTTACGGGCAGGACACCCCTGTTAACGTAAAGACACTCATGGCCGATACATCGAATGTGAAGAGCCGGGTCAGCATTCCGTTTCTGAACAACGCCAGCATCACATTATATGGCGTAGATGATGATTATTTCTTCACTCCCAATCCACTTGCGGAATGGGCCACATTCAATGACAGGGTTCAATCTTCATGCTCCGGGCAAGGTGGAGAGTCCGTCAATAGGGTTCCTCTTGACATATTGATGTATGACGACTCCATCATACCAGCACTTGCGAAGGGTGCAGGCGTGGGCGCTTCGCAAATCGGCCCAATTCCCTCCTATGCTTATTCGATATTCTACCGGATTGGTGACGATCCGGCTGTGTTGATCGAGACCACTCTCAATGCCAAGACTCTCCTTGCCAATGAGAGCTTGACTTCCCTACGGGAAATTCCAAAAAGCTATAATGTCCTGGTCAAAGACACCTGTGACAGGCTTCAGGAAATAGGCCAATATGCAAGAATACTGGTCATCTTCCATGTCCTTGGAAATTCCTTCACCTCCAACTCATTCTCAGCCGAGGTAACGCTAAGAGATTCTGTCAAACTGGCTTTGAACGCAAATCAGGATGCCAAGGAAATCGATGAGCTGAAGATAACCTCCGCATCTTCCAGTTCGGGGTTCGGGCTTTCGATCGGGCCCATTGACTTCAGCAACGCGAGCTCTGGTGGTGATACGACACGGAAGGTAACCCGTTATCGGAGCATCGATTCAGACTGGTCGCAGGGCGTTGTCGACAATGCCATGGCTACGATCAACATCAGCCAGGTCTGCAGCGGGGGGAGATGCGATGTCGGGAATGTCAGCAACCTACTGATGACTTTCCTGAACCAGTATATAACGACCTCCACCGCCCGCATAAACAAGATGGCAGATGACAGCATGAAGCTGTCGGTCGACAATATTCCGGGCGAGATCAAGATCAGTGTCTCAGAGGAACTGAAGGCGAAGCTTGAAACATTGTTGCAAAACTCGAACGGCCAGGAAGTAGAATACGATGGGGTGAAGGCCAAGAAGACGGATGACAATACTCTCCAGGTCGACGACGGGACGGAATGGAAACGAGATGGGGATGAGTGGATCCCGACATCCTTCAATATCAGACTGGTCAATGAAACTGCACTACAGCAGCAGCTGGACCTGAAATATTCCCAGGTCATTCTTGAAGGCAGTGAAGCGGTATCGGTCACCGGCGGTCAGCAGGAGGTTTTCAGACGCGATCAGCCGATGGGTGTCTTGCCGTTGACCTATGTTCAATCTGCCAATGACCTGAGCAAAAGAACGGAGGATTTGTCGAAGAAGGCAGATGCATTGTCAGCACGGATCGAGGGTAACTCCGTTACGGATCTGTTGCCTCAGATTCAGGCTCAGGCAATCTGCACCGCAATCGCCTACCGGGATCGTCCGGGCTGGTCGACGGCTGTTCCGCGCACATGCAGCGCTTCATATCCGTCCTGTGCCGAAATATGTGCTGACCTGAAGAACAGATCGGATGATGCACAAGTGGATAGCTCGCCACAGAGGCATACATACGGCGCATTGCATATTTATTCTGGTAACCCCGCGACCTCGCAGGCTGGCATTACCGGTTTGAAGACCTTCATCTATCCGGCAGGTGAGTTTGGGCGAAGGTTCTGCGGCCCCAATTTCTGTTGCTGCAAAAGCGACCATCCATAATCGATCCATGTGTCCATGTTCCTTCTCAATCATTAATTTCGGGGAGCTCCCATGTTTCGATCGGTAGTGTCTGCCATTGTTGCCAGTTGTGTGATCACGACCACCTTTCCGACCGTAACTCTAGCCCATGACCACCGCATGTCGGGATTTATCGTCCTTGCACAAGGTGGGCAGAGTAAGGACACGGAACAGCAGTGCAGGAAGGAGAGGGCGGATACCCTCGCGGCCTGTATCGGGAAGGCTACGGACGATGTTCTCGACTGTCAGAAGGTCTGTGAGGATCTGCACGATGTGGGCGCAGACCTCAACGACTGTCGCCGGGATTGTTCCGAAGTGGAGCTCGAGCAAAAAACCGACTGCTACGATGAGGAGAGAGCAACCTCCTGTGATTGAAATCCTCTGAGGACTGCAGGATTGTTCCACAGCGCCAGGCATGGGTATAGCGCCTTGCCTGGCAATGTTTATGCTCGCAGCCTCTGGACCGGAATGCGAAAAAGATATAGATTTCGCAGAAATCCCATCCGGTCGGGAAAGTTGAGACGAGGTCCGCCATGACAAGGCACGCCAATACGAATTCCTCATTGATCGCCGAAAACCGGCGTGCCCGTTTCGATTATCATATCGAGGATGACCTGGAGGCCGGGATCATCCTGCACGGGTCCGAGGTCAAGTCGCTTCGCGCCGGCGGCACCAATATTGCCGAGAGCTATGCATCTGTCGAGGGTGGGGAGCTTTGGCTCGTAAATGGCTATATCGCCCCCTACAAGATGTCGGGGGTCTGGGGGCACGAAGAGCGCAGACGCCGCAAGCTGCTGGTCTCGCGCAAAGAGCTGGCGCGTCTCTGGAACGCGACCCAGCGGGAAGGCATGACGATCGTTCCGCTGAAAATGTATTTCAGTGAACGCGGTGTTGCGAAAATCCGCATCGGAATCGCCAAGGGGAAGAAGCTTGCCGACAAGCGCGAGACCAGCGCCAAACGTGACTGGAACCGGCAGAAGGCACGCCTGTTGAAAGAGGGTGCCCGCGGATAAGCGCAGGGCATCGGCATGAGCCAGTCGGTCCGCATCCTTCCGCTGCATCTCCGGGGCCCGCGTCACGCGCGGCTCCGCCAGCAGCTGTTCGAGGCGCAGGGCGAGACGGCCAGGTTGTGGAACGACTGCGTCACCTGGCATCGGCCACATATCCGTGGTGGAGGCGAGGCGCAGCACAAGCTCATGATCATTGGAGCGGATGATGTCGGTTAGAAGCCCTGATCGATCGGTTCCAGCAATCCACAGGTAAGCAAGGGTTTAGGTTCAATCCTTAAACATATTCGCATGAATGGCGTTGCGGCAATCGGGCCACGGGAATACAATCCACAAGGACTTTCATTTCAGGGACGTATTTCTTCTCATGCAGGGTTCTTCCGAGACAAAGATGTTCATCCTTACGGATGCGAAAAATAACAACAACAAATTTTGGGAGATCTCCATCGACGGATCCGGAACCGTTGCGACCCGGAACGGGCGGGTCGGATCCAAAGGTCAGTCTCGCGTTCTTGGGAATGGTCGCAGGCTGTTCGATTCCAAGATCCGGGAAAAGGAACGCGGAGGCTACAAACCGATCGATCTCGTCGGGGCGCCGGCATCAGCAGCCAATATCAATGGCGAGGCCTTGGTGACGGCCGCGGAAGAACAGATCGGGCAGGGCAATCCGGTGGTGATCGGGCTCGTCCGCGAGCTTGCGAAAATCAACAGGCATCAGATTCTTGCCGCATCCGGCGGTCAGATGGATCTCGACCTCTCAACTGGAGTCATCAGCACGCCAGTAGGTGTCGTCACCGGCGAAAACGTGGCAAGGGCCCGGGCCATGCTGCAGGGCTTCGAAGGTTTTGTTTCCGCCGGAGACTTCGACAATCCGGCCTTCATACACCCGCTCGAACAATATCTGATGCTGGTGCCGCAGAAGGTTGGATCCCGCCGCGGTTGGCATCGTGATTTCATCCGCGGGCTGGAAGATCTGGTGAAGCAATCCTCTCTTCTGGATCAACTCGAATCCTCCATCGAGATCGCCGAGCAGCGCGTCAAAGACGCGAAGATGGCGGGCGACAAGCCGGAAATCGAAAAGATCTTCGATGTGGCAATGCGGATTTCCGAGGATGGAAGGCTCCGCAACCAGATCCAGGACTTCTTCGAGAAGGGCCGGCAGCGCATGCATGCGTCCCGAGATCTGAAAATGGCCAGGATCTTCGAGGTGTCTCTTGGAGGCATGAACAGGGAATTTGCGGAAGATGGAGAGACGGTCGGCGGTATCCGTCAGCTCTGGCACGGCACGCGCGCACATAACCTGATTTCGATCCTGAAAAGCGGATTGATCATTCCGAAATCGAACGGCTCGATTCATGTCACTGGACGCATGTTCGGCGACGGCCTCTACTTCAGCGACCAGAGCACCAAATCGCTGAATTATGCCTACGGATACTGGGATCGAGGTGCCAGGGACGACCGGTGCTACATGTTCCTGGCGGATGTGGCGATGGGTAAGTCCTGGCACCCCAATCGGACAGGATCAAACGTGCGGCCGCCTGCCGGCTATGACAGTGTCTTCGCCCGTGGCGGCCAGGACATCGTCCACAACAACGAGATGATCGTCTACAGGACCAGCCAGGCGAAGCTCAATTACCTCGTCGAATTCGAAGCATGAAAGGAATGTGAAAAATGGATTCTGGAAAGATCTTCAGTGCCGAGGTTGCACCTTCGCTCATCCTTATGGATGTCTTGGGGCGCCGCAATCCGGTCGTAACCGCGGAGCATGCGCTTTTCGCCCTCGACTATGCGAACAAGCTGCATGGATTGGGCGGTAAGGGGATCGCAAAGCGTGTGGATGATGATTCAGGAGTGCTGGACTATCGGGGGATGTTCATCCTGCATTATCGCTCTCGCGCAGGCAGAGCGACGAAGTCAGAGATCGCCCGTGTCGCACGGATCATTGCCTCCAGCCAGATCCGCAGGAACGATTGGCCGGTGGCCGGTGAAACGCTTTTCGTGACCGGGAGTCGCGCGCTCGTCTATCCCGAAATCGCAGCCGTCGGCGCCTCGACCGTCCCGTTCCTTGTTTCGACCAGCATCTGGTATAACCACAACCGTGTCACCGAAGCTTTCCCGTCAACGAAGGCCCAGGAGCAGATGCTTCTCGAAGACATCAACTCCCGCCTGGATGACGGTGAGGTGTCCGTCCATCGCCAGTAATCAGGGCTGGCAGTCTGATCAAGAAGGTCCCCAAATGAAATCGGGGACCTTCTTTTTTGCGGATCAGGGTTGCACCGTGTCCATCCCGTTCATCACTTCCTGCCACACCTCGATCTCAACCAGGGGGATCGTGGTCTTCTCGTCATCGGCCGAATGCCATTTGACGATGCCGGGACGCGGCTCCGGCAGGCCCAGTTTCCTCACCAACAGATGTCCCCCGCTATGGAGATCTTCGACATCGACCGAGATTTCCTCGTCCAGGATCGCCTGGCAGTAAAACTCGGCTGCCTGCACCGGACTGTCCGCATAGACGCACCAGGATGTGTTCTCCTCGGTATTCGGACCTTCGACATCATAGAGGTTCAGAGACATGGCTTTTCCTTCAAGGGGACGGTGTTGCGTTTTCATTTCCTGACATGGTCCAGGCTATGTCATCGGGGTCGATCAGCCTTTCCGTGAGATCGGCCGGTCGTGCAATGGCCTTCACGACAACGTCGCCAGGGCCGATTTCGGAATTGTCCTCTTTCTCCTGAACCCAAGCCAGGAACCGCAAAGTCGCTTCCTCCTGATCCCGGGCGACGACATAGGCGTCCACGAAAGTATCGCCGACCCATGCCTTCATCACCGCGGGACCGTTTTCAGGGGGGACCACTTCACCCGGAAGAAAACCTGTGGGCAGACCGCACACTTCCCTGGCACAGGCGCCATCGTCGCAGGTTCCGCCGAGCAGAACATCCGCGATCTGAAGTGCCTGTTCTCCGGATTCTGCTGCGATGAAGAATTCATCGGTCCTGAAATTCTCACGGACCTCGTATAGCTTCAGCTCATCGAAGGTGAAGTCGTAGAGATCATCGGCACGCAATATGATGTCGAGCGCCGAATTGACCAGATCGTTCAGATCGTCTCCCACGACGCACCAGATCTGATCGCCGCAGGACGCATCCCGCTGAGATCTGGCATCCTTCGTATCACACTCGGCAACCATGAACCTTCCGGAGAAATCCGTGTTCATCTTCGGGTCTCGATCTCCGGCGACGAAACCGAAACCCTGCAGGACGGCAATTCTGCCATCCCTGGATGCCGGGATATGGATGTGCTTCTTCTCAGGCATGCGGAAACCTCGTTGCAGACATGCATGACAGTAGTTTTCCTGCGCGAAAATATCTTGCGAAAAATGATACGTAATACTAGGCTTACTGCACACCCTGGCCGGCGGGGCAGTGGCCTCGCGGGAATTCGGCGATCTCCGGAGCGGTCAAGGTGTCTAAACCGCATTGCGGGGGTCCCGGGTCGCTACCGGGACCCATACTTCACTGGAAGCCGGTGTCGTCCTCGAACTGATATCTCGTTTCCCAATCCTCGATCATCATGGCGATTTCCTCCGCTTCATCATCGGGGAGATGTGCCGTGACATGAAGAACGTCCTTCTGTGAAGCGGCCGTCAGAACTGCGGCAGTCAATTCCTGGAGCTCATGATCTTCGATCCGGTCAATCAGGTCGACGGTAACTTTCCGATCGGACGGTGCTGACGATGCATGCTCCCATAGCGAGTTTCGCAAATGAACAATCGACGCTGCATCCATCATCTCGAGCGCGCCTTCGAAAAGGCCATTGCCGGCATGTTCCCCCATGGTGTGGATAAGGTCGAGCGTGAGCGCGCCGAGATCCGCATCGCTCAAGTCCTTGATGGAATCTGCATCGATCGTTTCGATCGGTGGGTAGCTTGTCGCCATGATTTCCTCCTGATCCAAGCGCAATCCCGAAAATATTCAGCACGCCGGTGAAAATTAGAAGGACATGGACGGTATGCGAGCCGACTCGACCTCCTCCATAGCTCTGCCTGCCTCGTGCCCGCACAGCCATTGCAGGCTATATCCGGCTGGTTCAGCGAAAGCGACCAAGGCGCGATGAAGCGCGTTTCGTGTCAAGCCGACGGAGTCGGCAAAGCGCTCGACCCTGATCTCCTGACCAAATCCGCGCCCGAGGAGATCGCCGGCCACGACACAGAGCAGATCGCGACTGCCTCGGGGCATCCATTCAAGGTCCGGATCATATTTCAGGCACTTTTCCATCGCATTGATGGCATCGTGCAGCTCATCGAGCTTGTATCCGATCTCTTCCAGTTCGTCCTCTATGGTCATCTCGCGCTCCTCGATCGAGAGGAACTTCGCGAAGACCAGGAACAGCTTTTGCATTTCGGACAAGTCGGGGGAGGGGGGATCGGCATAGAAGAAGTTTGTCCCGAAAGGAGGCGAGACGCGATCCGGTTCCATGACCCTGATCCAGTTGTCGATCTTGATCAGGGATTTCAGACCTGCTGCCTGTGCCGCGCCATAGAGTGCAGGGCCGTCCTGCAGGTGCTCGACCGGATCGGCAAGCAGGCTCCGCAGGCGGCCGGCGTCCAGCAAGGACACCTCTCCCTTGGCCAGGCCGGGCAGTTCGGCCGCTTCTGCCAGGTCAAAGCGAGATGTGGGGGATGCCTTCCCGATCATGGCGGCTATTGCCGCTTCCGGCGCATGGGCGTTTCCCGAAAGAAAGCCGGCCATGAAGATGCCAGGGCGCATGCGCTGCGCCTGCCCGATGCCGCCTTCGTCATACTCGTCGTTCTCGCCGAGATAGATGTGGGGGCGGTCCGGACTGGTCATGGCCCAACGGGTCGGATCGAGAATGCGGCCGTCCTGCAGGCGCAGCCAACTGTGCTGCTGCATGCCGGCGCGTGAATAGACCGAATCCTTCGAGACCCAACCGGTGAAATGTCCGCGGACCAGGCGCATGCCTTCCGTCGGCATCCTGTGGAGGATAGCCTCGGCGATTCCATGACAGTTTCCCGGCCAACGATCGAGCGGGATACCGATCTCAGCGGCCACGATCTCGGGATCCAGGGGAAAGGTTGGATTGGACATCGGAAAGGTCGGTCCTTGGAAGAGGCACGACAAGGATAATGGGAAAGGAAGAAAATCCAAAAGACAGACTGTAAACAGATGAAGAACAAAAAATGATCGTTGCACTTCTCACTAAACGAGAAAGATAAATAAAAAATAGCAGTTCCACGCATGAGAAAAAATAAAATACCAAATACTGAACAATCCTCACCTGAGGTAATGGAAAAGAGATGATACGCCACTCTTCTGCATGGACAGGACATGTCGAAAGGTTGCCTCACCGGCAACAGCAGACAGACTTATCATCAAAATGTGGAAAAGTATTGTCCTCCCTCTTCGAAAAAGCTACTCTGTATGCGAAAAGGTTCGATCGGCCGCCGGCTCGACCAGGAAACGGTCGAGATACCGGGCGCCGAGGAGCCGCAGGGCATGCGCGGTATTGGACAGCCCCTTCGTATACCAGACTTTCATGGATTTTCGGTTGCTCTCATTTGGAAAGGGTTGAGCTTCAGGGGGAAGGAGTTTCGGATTCTGGCTCCGGTATTCCGATCAGGGAAGCAAAGCGGCCGTCGTAGAGGCTAGCCCTGCCGTTTCCGCCGATCTCCCAGACCCGATAGCCGCGGCGATGAGCCATGCGGAGGAGCGACCCGACAGGAAGGCGCTCCGCGATACCGTCAAATCCGAATCCTGGCGCATCTGAGGCCCGGAGTTCATCGCGGATCTGTCGGAGAGCGGACTGCTGCAGCTTCCATGTGATGTCGCGCGGCGTCAGGATAAGGATGAGCGCCATTTCCGTTCCATCGCCCCCGGTCAGAGGTCCGGAACCGGGATGTGTATAGCCACGGTAATGACCGGTCATTCCGGTCATGTAGCGCAGATCGCTTGCGATGTCCCGTGGAGGCTCGGATCCCAGGATCCTCTTGACCTGGGCCAGTGGCATGGCGTCCCACCGTGATATCCCCGCAGCGGACGATCCGTCCAGCCAGGAATTCCACACCCTGACCGCAGGGTCGGGGTGATATGCCAAGCCCTCTTCCTCAAAGCCCTGCATCGGTCGGTGTCCGGGTGGCAGGGGAGCCAGGCTCGTGCGACCCTCGATGCCGTGCTCCAGGATGAGATCGGGACGATCCCAGACGAAATTGTAGGCGCTGGAAGTCAGGCTGATACCGACGCCCATTTCGCTGGCGAAGCGGTAAGCATGATCCCAGTCATCGACAGGGTTGTTGGTCTTGATGCGATGTTCACTGCCTCCCAGCCCATCGGGCACCAGGTGGATGCCACGATAGCTCTCCGGAACCCGGCTGTCGTAGTCGACGGTGAGAAGAAATGACTCCGGCGTCTTTTTCAGCGGCATGACATCGACCTCGCCTCCAGATAGCCCCTGATCCGGTCCAGGCCGCAAGAGCTGCCGGCAATCTCTCGAGGCTGGCAGCAAAGCACCGTATTGTATTTTTCCATCCAGGCGAGGATGCCCGCGGTGTCATCACCCAGAATTCCGCGAAGAAGCTCGGCGATCCTGATGATTTTGAGCTTGTCCTTCAGCGGACGGAAATCCCCCGGCAGGCCAAGGGCATCGCGAGCCCTGAGGTAGGATTGTCGAATATCGCGAAGCCTGTTCAGGCCCATGGCGTCGAGATATTCTCCGCCGCAGCAATTATCATATGGGCAGGTCTCGTCGTCCTCGATTGCGCTTTCCCATTCGTGACGGCAGCGGGTGCAGCGATGGAGATGCTGATCGGGACCTCCGCCGGAATGCGGCTCGACATGGAGGACCTTCGCCCGAGCGGAGCAGCGCGGGCAATTGCGGAAGCTGTCGCGCGCAGTATCCCATGCGTCGAAGCCGATGCTTTCAAAAGCGGCACCCATCTCAGTTTCCAATATTCATTGCGGTTTCTTCGTTGGGATTGAAATTCGGCGGCGCATGTGTCGGCATTTCCGTCCAGGCAATTGGATCGACCGGAGTCCAGCGACCGAAGGCCATCCAATGAGCCGCATGGCTACCTTCCTGCGCCCACCGCATCTGCTTCTGACCCCAAGCCCCAAAATCGCCGATGATCCAGCGGCCATCCTTTGGGGCATCAGCCATGGTCTTCCAACAATCGCGTTGGTTCGACGTCGACATGACCAGATATGGTAGAACGGCACTCTCGCGCCAATGTTCTGCCGCAGCCATGAGTGGATCCGGGCTTGTCACTCCGGCCAGGGTCAAATCCCAGGACGCCCAGAATTTTCCTTCCTCGTGGCAAATACTGAAAGACTTCCCCGTGATAGGACAGGTGGCGAATAGCGTGTCGCGCTGTTCCCACATGAGCGGTTTCAAACAGATTTCCGACATCTGTCTCAGTCTCCCAGACTCTTCGCGGTTTCATCAACGGGATCATAGGTGCGGAACTTGCCGTCATCGCGCAGGATCTGCATCTCACCGGTTGCTGTGTGGACCACCCTGGTTCCGACAGGGTGCTGCAAGGCCAGCGCCTGGAGAAGCGATTTGCAGCCTTGGGGAGCCGTGTGAACCTCGACCGGCACACGCATCCCGGGTGGGTAGACCTGCTCGTAGAAACGGAAAAGCTTTTCGTCGACCTCTGCTTGCCAGTCGGGGTCACGCGCCTCGATCAACGCCCGCACCCTGCTGGACGAATATGCCTGGCCAAGAGTCCGGTCGGCAATATGGATGCGCCGTCCGGTAACGGCATCTTCCCAGACCTCAAACCCACCGCTGCTGTAGCTGGGCTCTCCTTCCAGGGAGCTGAAGTGACCTGTATACCAGCGGGCTTCCTGCTTCGATCCCGCATAGAAATCAGTCGGAGCCGGCAGGTGCTGCGACCGGATCTTCGACAGGACATAATCGATCCACTCATCCGGGTGATCGGTCGCCCCGAGATCCTGCAGAAAGACATGGCTGAACTTGTCGCCCCAGAGAATCTCATGAGCCGCCAGTTTCTCTTCTGCCGTGAGGGGATTCCCCGGCTGCCGAAACTTGTCGCAGGATCCAAAGCCGATGATGTTGAACCCGTTGTCCCGGATCATCCTCTGCTTCAGAACGGCATGGCCGTGGTGCTCGATCTGGCCACGGGTGATCATCAGGCCAACCCTGTTCTCGATCCGGTTCGACATTTCAGCCATGATATCTTTTTGAAACTTCACACGCCCACCTTCTGATTTCCCGCCGTGATCCGAAGCTCGGGCGCCAGAACCTCCAGACGGAACAGCAGCGTCGTCAGGTAGCCGTTCGCGGGCTTTCTCCGGATCTCCTCCATGGCCTGCTGTCGCGGCATGGCGCGAGGCAGCGTGTATTCCGCCTCTGAAGCCAGGCTGCGGATGGTATTCTCCACCTCCGACAGATCGGCTTTCGCGATGAACAGGTGAACCATCTCGCTCGTGCCACCAGGGCTCGGGAAGATCGTCACTTTGTCGATGATCTGCTCGGCCGCCAGTTCGAGACCGGCCTCTTCCTGCGCTTCGCGCAGAACGCAGAGCAAGGGCTCCTCGCCGGGCTCAACCGAGCCCGCAACGATGCCAAGGCTCCAGCAATCGTCACCGTCGAGACCTGCAGCGAGATGTCCGATGCGGAATTCCTCTACGGTCAGCACGGCGTCCATCGACGGATCGTAGACCAGGATCGCAGCCGATTGACCGCGTTCGAAAACTTCCCTGGTGATCGGTTCCGACAGGGTGCCGTCGCCGATGTCATGACGAACCGTGTAGCGATCCATCTTGAAAAATCCGTCATAGGCGCGCTCACGGGAGATGACTTCGACTTCCTTTGCCATGAAAGGCTCCTCAGTTTCTGGTGCCGTAAACAGCTTCAAGCGCGTGCAGGCAGGCGTTTGAAACCGCAATGACATCAGGATGCAGGTTGGGCTTCTGTGCTGTTCCGCCGGACGCAATGAAATTCCGGGCACCTGCATGAATGACAGAAAAAATCTCACCGTTTCCTGCAAGCCCGCAGGAGATGCTGCCGCGCGATGTCTCGATGGTGGCCGCATGGGTCAGGTCTGCGACCCTGTCTCCACTTTCCCGGCGGGGGAAATCATGGATTTCCAATGCCGATCTGGAAATCGGGCTCATGGCTTCCCGGACAACGGAAGTGATGAATGCGGCAGGATCGTTTGTCCCTCGCTGAGCGCCTTGCGCATAGGGAGACAGGCCCTCAAGGCTGATGGCGACGATCCCTTTTGTCGCGACTTTCCCGATATTGTAGCTCTGGCTGAAGGCGAATGCCGAGAACGCGAACAGCCCCAGCACGGCTACGACGAGAAGGGGCCGGGGAGAAGCCTGTCCGTTACCATCCGGGCCGTAACGGAATCCGGGGTCGCTGAGTTGATGTTTCATCGCCAGCCTTTCATCTTTTCGCATGACATCTTATCGTGCGAATATTCTTTCCGCAATTACCGTTTGAGAGCCGGCAGTTGCAGCATGAGGCTGATGGCTTCATCCTCATCATTGAAGACTGGAACACCGAAGCGACGTGCCGTGACCGCGATATTTCCGTATCGCATGTAGTCGCGATCCGCCTGGATGACGATCGGCTTTCCCGATCCGAAGCAGATGCCCATTTCCAGCATGGACACGATCGCCATCGTTTCCCCGCCGCAGAGCCGGAAAAACACGGCATCGGCGCGCTGGATATTCTCCAGCTCCCAGGTGACCTGCTGGTTGAACACTGTCCCCGGTGTCGGATCCTGGTCCAGGTCGGCATCCCAGTCGTCGCGGCGAGGGTCGAAGACATTGATGCCGGAACTGATGAAGCGTTCGGCGACGCGCGGCTGCCAAAGCTCCGCGCGCCCCATTTCAATCGAACCGGCGATGAAGACGAACCGGCCTGGAAGATCTGCCGGCGGCACATCGGGGCTGCGGAAGAGCCGTCCGGAGATCATGCGAACAGGACTCCCGCGTCTTTCATGGCCTCGACCTGGCTGGTTACGGTGTCATCCGAAATGCCACGACAGGCATCCAGGATAACCACTGCCTCGAAGCCCGCGTCCCGTGCGTCGAGAGCCGAATAGGCGACGCAATAGTCGAGCGCCAGGCCGGCGAACCAGACGCGTTCGATACCGCGTTCCTTCAGCCAGGCCGCCAGGCCGGTGGTGGTCTTGCGGTCGTTCTCCATGAAAGCCGAATAGCTGTCGATCTCCGGGTTCATACCCTTGCGAATGATGAGCTGCGCGGCTTTGAGGATATCCGGGTGAAGGTCGAATTCCGCCCCGTCCTCGCCCTGGACACAGTGCTGGGGCCAGAGAACCTGAGCCCCATAGGGAAGCTCGATGGTCTGGAACGGCACCTTCCTGTCATGGCTGCTCGCAAAGCTGGAGTGATCGGCAGGGTGCCAGTCCTGGGTCAGGACGATGGTCCCGAACTTGACCGCAGCTTCCTCCAGCGCACCCATGATCCGGTCACCCTCGGGAACGGCAAGGTTGCCGCCGGGCAAGAAGTCGTTCTGGACGTCGATGACGATCAGGGCGTCACGCGGTCCGATCTCATTCATGTTCACCTTTTCCATTTCCGGTTTTCCTTCATTTTGGCGTTTGTCATCTGGATCAGGAACGATGATTTCGCGGTTTCGTTCGTCCAGGATCATCATCCATCCAGGCACATCCCAGAGGAAATGAGTGATGCTGCTTCCCTCGAGGACATACCCTTCAAAACCTGCTTTCCAGTCGAGATAAGTCGACCAGTCCTGCTCCGGATTTCCCGTGTTCCAGCGCAGGGCTTCACGGCGTTCCCGGCCTTCGAGAACGCTGATGACGACCCCGCGATACGATCCGGGATCGCCTTCCACGTAGTCGATGTTGACGTGATGGGATGCAGACTTTCTCATGCGATTTCCGCTCCATATTTCGCCGCGGCGTGACGCTGGGACACGAGATCGGACGATCTCAAGTCCTCACGGAATGCTGTGCCCATCTTCGCTACCCTGTAGGCGAGGCGGCCGTTGAAATAGACGCAGGCGGCATTCTCATGCATGACCACGACGGTCGGCGCCGTGCTGAAGGCCTGGCCGGCGACACCGCCGCCGGCGTCCATGCCACCCGCGGTATTGGGCCAGTTCTGGCTGAACACCCGGTAATCGAGGCTATCCTCGTTGGGACGGGTGATCCGCTTCCTGCCCTGCCATTCATGGGTCACGTCCGGGAGGTCGAAATCCCTCGCCTTGACCCAGGCAGTCGACAGGGCGAGGATTGGATGGCCGATGTTCATGAAGTTTGCCTCGTTCCTGAAATCTCCCCACCAGCAGATCTGGCGGGGAGTATAGGGCATCACACGATGACCGGCGCATTCTCGACACCTTCGGTGCCGAAGACGCCGCGGTAGAACTCGACCTCGGTTTCCGAACCGGTCGCCTTCGTGAAATTGTCCGAAAGCTTGACCGCCGAGATCCAGGGCGCGTTACGGCCGCGCTTCACGGCCGAAACCTTGCAAACGACCGAGATCGGATCGAGGGCGTCGCCGCCGCGGGGATCGCACCCCCTGAAGTCGTTGGTCGCCAGAGTCCCCCAGCCATAGCCTTCCCGGATCCGCCCGCGGAACCGGTCATGCAGGGCGATCATCTGATCGACATCGAGCCCGTCGGAGAAGAGCTGCAGCCGGTCGCGCGGATCGCAGCCGATATTTTCCCAGAAAGCGATCTTCTCCTCCCCGGCGACGAAGGGATCCTTGCTGTCCTCGCGAAAGCCCGTCCATTTGCGGATTTCCGGGAACTCCTCCAGGGCATGCTTCAGGAACTGGGTCGATCCGAATGTGTCCGGCAGGGCCACCAACAAGTTCCCGCCATAGGTCTGCTGCCATTTGCGCAGAACGTCATACTGGCTGCGGAAAAGCTCGCGTTCGCCCATATGGCCTTCCTCGATCGCCTTTGCGCGGGCCAATGCGGCCTCGACCATCGGCAATTCGTGAGCATTGGTCCCGATGGCCGGCAGGCCACGACGCATGGCATGAAGCGCGTTTGAGGTGCCGATGAAATTGGCGCCGAGCTCTTCCTGCATGGCTTCGATGGCCTGCTCCTGCCACAGAAAGCCGTGCCGGCGCCGGGTTCCGAATTCGGCGATGCCCGGAACGTTGGCGGCTTTCAGGCGCTTCATCTTGTCGACCAGTTTGGACAGCCCGTTGGCATAGAGCACGCGGAGCTGGTATTTCGACATGTCCGACATGCCTGCCCGCGAACGCGCCTCGTTCAGGATCGACAGGACATAGATCTCCCAGAGCGTGCACTCGAACCAGGTGCCTTCGAATTCGATCTCATAATCACCATCTGCACCGATAGAGATCCGGTAATCGCACAGTCGCAGATTTCGCAGTGCGTCGACGAATTCGCCTGAGAAAATGCCGCGCTGACCATAGAAGGTATTGCCCTGCAACCAGATCAACTCGGCCTCGCTGAAACGCAGGCCTTTCACGTGATCCAGCTGCGCTTTCAGATCCTTGATGGAGATGGCATCGGCCAGGAGCGCCTTGGCTGCGGAGCGGTTCTTGACGGCGAATTTCACATGCACATCAGGATGCCATTTCCAGATATAAGCGGCCATCAGCAGCTTGTAGAAATCCGTGTCGAGAAGCGAGCGGACATAGGGATCCAGCCGGAAATTGTGATTGTGAATGCGTTCGGCAAGATCGACGCTGGCCATGTCTTCTTCCTCTCTCCCCAATGGGATCATCATGTTCCTTGCAGGTCAGCCTTTTCGATCAAGACTTATTTGCATTTTGACTATAAGTAGATCGCCCGCTCCGACAAGTCAAGCGCCATCGCAGCTGAAAACCCGCCATAAGGCGGGCTTCCATCTCTTTCTTCCCGAGTTATTCGGCTGCTACCAGGATCTGCCTTCCATCTTCACGATCATCGCCTGCCAGGCGCCTGACATCATCACCGGAGATGACATCCTTCTCCAGAAGCTCACTGGCAATGGCATCGAGCTTTTCACGATTCTCCTTCAGGAGTTTCATCGCCTCGCCCATCGTTTCACTGGCGATGTCGCGGATCTCCTGCCGGACACTTTCCTGCTGGAGGATGTCGGGGACATTGGAGAGGTCGACAAATCCTTCGCGTCCCATGCCCCAGCGAATGACCATATGGGTCGCATATCTCGTCAGCACCTCGATGTCCGATGCCGCTCCCGTGGTGACGTTGTCCTCTCCGAAACGGAGGATCTCGGCCGCGCGCCCGGCAGCAAGGATCTTCATCCTGCTCCTTATCCGTGCCTTGCTCTCAAGACGACGGTCCTTTTCCGGGACTTGCAAAACGAAGCCAAGGGCGCCCCCGCGAGGAAGGATGGTGACCTTGTCGATAGGGTCAGTATTCGGCAGCAGGGCGGCAACCAGCGCATGCCCGGCCTCATGCCATGCTGTCACCTGTCGCTCCTCGTCATCGAGAACGATCGCCCCACCGTTCTGTCCGATCAGCATTCTGTCACGCGCTGCGCGGAAATCGTCGAGTGTGACTTCGGATCGGCCTTCGCGGCCGGCCTTGAGTGCAGCCTCGTTGCAGAGCGCGGCAATATCGGCTCCGGATTGACCGGGCGTGAACTTGGCCACAACGGCCAGGTCGACCTCGGGGGACAGCCTGACGTTTCGGGTGTGGATCCTCAGCATCTCCTGTCGACCCTTCATATCCGGCGTGGAGATATGGATCCGGCGGTCGATGCGGCCGGGCCGAATGATGGCAGGGTCAAGCCGCTCGGGCAAGTTCGTGGCGCCGATGACAAAGAGACCCTCGGTGCTACCCAGGCCGTCTAGCTCCACGAGCAGCGCATTGATCGTCGTCGCCTTCTCGCCATTGAGGTTTGACGCGTCGCCGGATCGGCTGCCTACGGCATCGATCTCATCCATGAAGACGATGCATGGGAGGTTCTTCCTGGCTGCCGCAAAGGCCCTGCGAATGCGCAGAGCCCCAGTGCCCATGTAGAGCTCGTTCAATGCAGAGGCGTCCACGGAGAGAAAGCTTACCCCTGCTTCCCTGGCCATCGCTTTCGCCAGCAATGTCTTTCCGTTCCCCGGAGGCCCTGACAGGAGGATGCCACGAGGAAGGCGTCCGCCCGCCGCTTGTCGGCCTTTTTCATCCGTCATCAGACCGATCACCTCCCGGATGTCGTCCCGTGCATCATCGATGCCGGCAACATCATCGAGACAGACGTCGATATCATCCGGTGACACCACCTTATGCGCCCCCTTCCCGAGCATGCCGAGTCTGCCACTCACCAGAAGGATGAGGATGGCGATGATGATGATCATCGGAAACATATCTGCGAGGAATGATCGGAACGATTGACCGAGCGTTGCAGGCGGATCCCCGATGAAGCTCAGGCTTGCCTCTGTCTTGAGCAGCATATCCCGCATGACATCGTAGGATCGGGCATTCAGATCCGAGGCGTAGAATGTCGTGTGATCAGGCGAATCTGCGGATCCGGATGCCGCATCCACATAGCTTTTCGCAAGAACGATCTTGTAGTTCATCACGGCGATCCGGTCATCCGCATCGGCATCCCTTACCATCTCCGCAAGTTCCGAGAAGGGGAGGTTCTGCGCAGAGGCCAGGGCTCCATATGCCCATGCTCCCGATGGCACCAGATCGGGAGCTTCGGGCTTTTGGGACATGATCTGGATGAAAAGGACGCTATTGGCCAAGACAAGCAAAGTGATGGCCCATATCCGGTAACGGAATTTCCGGTCCCTCCTCATCAGCGATCTGGTCGAAGACCAGGTGGACTTCATCCGCTCAAACAATTCTCGCATGGCAATCCCATAAGCTGTATCAGCATGCGAAAATATCTTATGCGCCACATTCCCGCAAGCAGCGAAGCTTGAGGCGCTCCTCGTAGAAGTGCCTTATCGCGGAGCTGGACTGTCGCGTTCCACGCCTTCCGGGTCTGTGTCCACCTCAGGCTCCACGGAGTGTTTCCTGGCGTGCCACTCTGTCCATGTCTTCAGGGCCTCCTGGCCGAACACGAGATGGGACTTCACCAGCACCACCTCACTCCTGAGCCTGTTCAGGTGGTTTCGGAGATGGCGATCGAAGCCTTCATCCCCCCGCTCCACCTTCTTCCCAGGCAGCCGGTTGTCGGTTCTATTAGGAACCCAGACACTGGCAATCTCATCGGGATGGGCAAGCGTTGCCTCAAGCAGGTCGATCCTCTTTTCCGCCTGGTCGATAAGCCAGACAAGCCCTTCCGTGGATTTTTCCAGGTTCGGGAACTTGATACCGGCGCAGCTCGAGGTCTGCATTCCCCAACCGGGGCGTTCATAACCGTGATGCGCCATGGTTCCGGCAGTCACCGCGATATTGCGGAAGCAGCAGGAACAGGTTCCGCGGATCTGGTTCGGATTGACCGGTTTGGTCTGGGCCTCCGGCCTGGGGGCGCGCCCCTTGACGATCATTCCCTTGAGCTCCGCCGATGCTTCCGCCAGTGGCAGGGCTTCCGCAGCGACAGCCTTCATGGCATCGATCACCGGACCATCAAGTTTTGTTTTCGCAAGCTTCTTCGATGTTGAAATCACATCGTGCAGGTTGCTCATATTGAGCGTGTAGTCGAACTGCCGGATCTCTTCCGAAACATCTTCCCACTTCCCGGCATAGAAGAACGGCTCACGCACCTGCGCATCCCATGCCGCATTGACTGCGTTCCCCAGCCTGCTTTTCGCGTCCTGATAGACGACATTGCGGATGCCGCCCGTCGCCAGTCCATCGCGGAACTCCTGGACGGATTCCAGGAATAGCTCTCTTTTCCGGCCGGCCTGGGGTGTCAGGATGGGGAAATCAGCGGGCAGATCCTTGGGCATGACGCGTTCCTTTCAGATCGACAGGGTTTCCGGCTGATCGCTGGAGCCAAGCATCTCTTCCCGGATCATTGACCAGTATTCCCGAAGATCCTCATCAGGGAAGATCTCAAGGAGCTTGTCCTGCAGCTCCTCGACATCGAACCAGCCGGACTTGAGGCGATCATCCCAGGAATTGACCCACAGCTTCATCGGATATGATGTTCCGCGCTCTTCTTGCGTTTCACCGTCGATACGCCTCGGGCTGCAGGCCCGGATTCTAAGTCCGTTCTTGCGGAAAACCTCATCGAAACCCAGATCCGACGCCTCTTTCAGGAGTTTGCGATGGTCGACATCGCCGTCGTGCAAACTCTTGATCACCTGATCCGGAAGGCGATCGACGATCACCAGGCTGAGTGAGGTCCGGGCGAATGGATTGTTGCCGCTCAAGGCAAGATGCATGATCGCAGCATTCCCCGAGGCAAGTGCTGTCTCGAAGTCCTTCAGGAACGCGACGACCTCCGGATCCGTCGCGACGACCTGGAATGCCCGATCATCCCAGGATGAGGTGTAGCCGTTCTTGTTCGTGGCAGGGTCCGGAACATCCCATTTCTTGACGGAGGCGAGCACCTCCGCACGTTCACGTTTCCTGTAGTCCATACGCAGGACATGATAGGCGGGTTTCGTCTTTGTTTTCTTGACGTCCTCCATGCTCATACGCAGGGCAGCTTGAGCAGGATCGATCCGATGCCGCTCAATACCCAGCAGATCATCCTTTGCCCCGAGCCTGTACCGCATGTCGCCGATACCTTGCTCATGCTCCGCACAGAAGTCGTATCCGAGCGAAAGAGCCAATGGCAGGCCATCGCGGTCATCGTCCTTGACGAGCTGCAGGTCGTGATGTGCGTTGCGCATGATGCCTCCGAATTCCTTACCTTCAAGCTGGCAAACAATATGGAAATTCGCAAGGCGATTCTTGTTGAAGTTGTCCCTGCAGATCTGTAGATTGCCCTTATGGAAAAGATGAACCTCATTCACACTCATCTGTGGTGGCTGCCTTAAACGGCGGCCCTTTCCTCATTCACCAGACAGGAACAGCCGCCGCATGACGCGGAAGAGCTTTTCTGACAGGTAACCCCCTTCCGGCATGCGGCGTCCCTCATCAAGAAAAGGACGAACCATGTTTGACATAGCAAAATCTTTGACCGGCAGGACAATCCTGACAGGAGACCGTCCGACCGGCCCCCTTCATCTCGGCCATCTCACGGGATCCCTGATGTCCAGGGTCAAGCTGCAGGACCGCAATCGACAGACGGTGCTTGTCGCCGACCTGCAAGCCCTGACGGACAATGCCGGAAATCCGTCCAGGGTAAGCGACAATGTCATGGAAGTCATGCTCGACTACCTCGCGGTTGGCATCGATCCTTCGAAGACATGTTTCGCACGGCAATCGGGTTTGCCGGCCCTCGCCGAATTGACTGTCCTCTATATGAACCTCGTCACGCTCCCCCGGCTGATGCGAAACCCGACAATCCGGAGCGAGGTCGAATCCCGCGGTTTCGGCGAGGGCATTCCCGCAGGTTTTCTTTGCTATCCCGTCAGCCAGGCCGCGGACATCACCGCATTCGGCGCCGATCTCGTCCCTGCCGGAGCCGATCAGGCACCAATCATCGAACAGACGAACGACATCGTCACGGCAATCAACCGGCTGGCAGGTGGAGAGGTCCTCCGGCCGGTGGTCCTGTTTGATGGTGCCGCGCCGAGACTCCCTGGAATCGACGGGCAGGGCAAGATGTCGAAATCCGCAGGGAATGCTATTTTCATCAAGGACAGCCCCGACGAGATCCGCCGCAAGGTCATGATGATGTTCACCGACCCTGGTCATCTGAGAGTCTCCGATCCCGGCCGCGTGGAAGGAAATGTCGTCTTCGCGATGCTCGATGCGTTTGATCCCGACCAGGGGGAGCTCGAGACATTGAAGGAGCATTATCGGGCCGGCGGGCTTGGCGACATGGTCCTGAAGCGCCGGCTCGATGCAATCCTGCAGGAACTCCTCAGGCCGATCCGCGAACGCCGCGAGATGCACGCCGGAGATATGGATCAGGTGAGAAGGCTGCTCGAGCAGGGGACGGAGGAGGCGCGCATCGTCACCGGCCAGACGCTCTCGAAGGTGAGATCGGCCTTCATGCTCTGAATCTCGATTCAAGGTATTGTGCCTGCGATATTTTCGCGGGCACATCTTGACATTTTCAGTGATTCGAATAGCATTTAACCCTACAAATTTGTATGGCAAAGTGAGACCATGAAGCGCACACACGCATCCCCGTTCCAGCTCCGCAAATGGTCTGATCTTGGTCACGTCGCCTTTATCGACGCCCTGACTTCCACGGCCCCTCTCACCGCCGACCAACTCGCTTTCCATGGAGGAACCTCCCTGCATCTGAGCTGGAAAAGTCCTCGTTTCTCGGAGGATCTCGATTTCCTCCTGGCACGTGGATCGGCAAAGAAGATCAAGACGATCATGCCCAAGGTCCTTCGCCGGCTGAAGGAAACCCTACATGGGGAAGATCCCGATCTGAAGGTCGAAATCCGCGACAAGACCCGGGAAGGCTCGCGTCTGCTGAACTTCCTGGTCGTCATCGAACACCCTCACTTCATCGGCAATGTCAAGGTGAAGGCCGAGTTCTGGCAAGTCGAGGAGGACTACCTCAAGGCTTATGAGACCAAGTTCACCTATCCATCCAGCGCCGGCGACATGATCTCGCGCGTGACGCAGCCACTGCCAGCTGCGACATTGTCGTCGGCCTATGCCGACAAGATCACGGCTTTCGCGACCAGGCCACATCTGAAATGGCGGGATATCTATGATCTCTGGTGGATTGGATCCCAGATCAAGATCGATGTTCCGAGGATGGCCGATCGCTTCCTTCATCACGTGAAGGGGTATAACACGGTTGAGGGGCTGCCCCCCGCCGGTGCATTGCGCCATTTCCTCAAGCGTTCAGATGAGGAGATGATCTCCGTCGCGGATCCGGATATCAGGAAGTGGCTGCCCCCTGACCACTGGAACCGGCTGGAAGGTAGTGGCGTCGAGCAGATGGTGAAGGAAGTCAGGCGTGCCCTGACCGTTATCGCAGAAGCGGTCGAGGACAAGGGAATGGTCAACGGCAAGGATGACGCGGATGAACGTATCGAGCCTTGACCGGCTGCGTGAACTTCCTGAAGTCTTTACCCTCGGAACAGCCTCGTCGATGTTCGGATGGGACGGGAAGACCGCCTCCCATTACATCGCCCGGTGGAAGAAGCAGGGCTTCGTTTCCTCCCTTGGCGAACGGACCTCGGTTCATTTCAACCTCTTCAAGAACCCGGAGGCCGCAGAGGAAAGGTTGCTCGACGCGGTCAAGTTCCTGTTCCCGGGTGCCGTCGTTACCGGAGCAAGCGCGCTCCATTTCGCCGGCGTGACCACTCAGATTCCCAGGAGCATCGAGATCGCCATCCCGACTCGACCCTCTTACCCCAAAATCCCAGGGATCGAGATCACGACGCGTCCGCGCGCCTGGTTCAGCAAGATGAAGGATCACCTCGTCCGCGATGGAATCCTGCCGCGGCTGAGCGCGGAATATGCCCTGGCGGACGATTGGCAGCGAGATGGATGGAGGCCCGACCCCGACGATATCGAATGGGATGAGATCCAGACCGACATCGCCAGGACAGCCTTCACCGAACTGGAAGAGGAGTTCCCCGAAGCCTGGGAAGAATGGCTTGAAAATGAAGAGGATCGCCTTCGTTGGTAGTTGGTTTTTCTTCCCGTCGCCATAGCTCATGGAGACATGAGGCCTGATGGAGGAAAAGATGAACATAAGTGAATATGCTGGGCAGCTTCAGGGGATGTTCCAGGATGGCTCCCGCGAGGCAGTTCATCATGGCGGGAAAGTGCGCGTGCTCTCCGATGATGCGCCGGATTGGCTTCGCGATCTCTGCTATCGCGGTGAGGGCGTGACGACTTCCGATTTCCACATCGAGGCGGTCGAAGCCATGATCGATGCCATCTCAGATGGGGATATCGAGCCAGAGCCAGCCCTTACCCAGGCACACTCACGCGCCGGATATCTCGCGCTTGCTCATGACCGTGACCTGCAGGCCGAGGTCGACCGTCTCCTTGAGGAAGGCGTCACAAAGCCGCTGTCGCAGCTGATCGGCGATGCGGCGACAGCGGTCATGAATGACATCTTCACCGATGTCTGGAGTGAAATGCAGGCGAACCTGCCCGAGCCGGACGAGGACGGAATCGAGCCCTGAACCAACCGGAAATTCCGGATGGTTGGGGCAATGAAGCAGCCGGCAACGCCGGCCGCTTCAATTTACATCGAGCATTCTTTCGAGGCAGTTTCCTGACCGACTGGCGCAACGCCGATCCCCTCCAGCAGGACAAGCACCTCCGAGGCCTTTTCCTTCGGAAGTCTCAGGACGATGACGACATCACGCTCGTCGAGCCCGGCCCATTCCTCATAAACTTCCTGGAAGGGGCGCGTCGTCTTGTCGTCCGGATAGTGAACCCATCCAAGCCGCGACAGGTCCATCACCGCATCCGGTTGCAGGATGAACTCGCCATAATCGTCCTCGATCTCGTATTCCGCATCCTCGTGCCAGCAACCCTGCGGCCAATGGTTCTTGTAGAATTCCTTGAATTCAGCGCCCGTGATCGTCTTCATTGAAAGGCTCCTCTGTTGTTGCGAAAATACGATTAACGGTAGCTCAAAGCAATACGGACTTCCTCTTTTCACATGCGTGGTCCAGCTGGGAATCGAGATAAAGGGAGGAAGAGATGCCAGGAACCGGAGACAGCAAGATGCGTGCATTCGCCCGCAGGATCTCGCGCCAGTTCGGTGGGATGCAGAACAATGCTTCCGTTCGCGCGCTCGACCCGGTGCATCGCAAGATCAATGAGCGTGCCGAAATGCAGGAAGAGATCTCCCGCTATGGCAGACTGCTGACCGAGCGGGGAGATCTGGATGCTGAAACCGGCCAGGTCAGGATGGGCTTCATCATCGACAGCACCGATTGCGATCACACGAACTCGGTCTACGGCCGCGTCGAGCTTTTCCAGTCCGCAACAGAGCTGCGCGACTGGATAGACAGCAGATATGAGGATGCGGAGGGGCCGATTTCCGTTCGGATCGTTCCGGTTCAGGAAGCCTTGGAATTCGAGGCCAGGACCAGGGACTACGGGCTCGAGGCTTTCGAGAACGGACACCCTCATTCGATCCGTTACGAATGACACTCCCAAACCAGTGAACTGGTCGGGTTTCTTTTCCTGTGCCTAACCGCTGACGCGGCATGGAGCTTGCGCTCCCCGCAGGGTCTTGCGACCTGGCGGTGCCGATAGGGCAGGTTTGGAGAAAGCTTCAGACCGCAGGTCGATGACCTCAGCGGTGGGGCCCGTGTCTGGGCGAATACTGCTTGCAGGGCGCGGCTTGCGCAGCGGCCCCGGGCGCAGATACGTCACATCGGAACGACGCGGAAAGGTGACTTTGGTGCCATAGGCAATGCGGTGCATGTTCACCGCCCCGACCACATCGCGGTGGCCTCGGAAGCCGCAGTCCGGGCAGCGCCATTCGCGCCCCCTGACCTTGCGGCGGCGCCGGCATTCAGGACAATGGGATGACGTTCCACGCTCGTCCCCATTGGAGCACTGAATGCCGGCTTTATTCGCTTTCTCGGTGAGGTATCGGATATCCGCGCCCATCTCCCATTGCGAGGTCATGCGGTTCTGCTTGCGCCCGCTTCCGCTCTGAACCCCACATGGATTGCCGATATAGATCTCGCCGACACCGTGATCGACACACCAGTCGATGACCTTGCGCGTCGCCTTGTGGCGCAGGTCCCGGACCTGGCGCTTGGCCCGGCTGCGCAACTTGTTCTTGCGCGCCTGGATCTTCTTCCAGCGCCGCGAATACTTCCGGCAGCGCGATTGCCGCCGGGCCAGCTGGCGCATCTTCTTGCCACGATGGCGCTTGATTGCCCGGATGCCGCGGCCGCTCATCACCAGGGCATTTCCCGCATCATCGACCACGGCCGAGTGATGGATGATGCCGAGGTCGATCGTCGCCTGGCCGGTGCCGGGGGCGGACAAGGCCAGCTCGTCCGGCGCGGCAATGTGGAGCTCGTATCCGGGATGGCCCCAGATGATGGTCACGGCGCCAATGCGGTCAAGATCGAGATCGAGCCCCTTGAGGACGATCGACTTGCGGCCACGCCCCATCGGCAGCGTCATGCGCCGCCGTTCGGCGTCGTAGTTTACCGCCTGGGCCGGCCAGGCCAGCGGCTGGAATGATTTTTCGCGCCACGGCAGCTTCAGCCATTTCCGCGTGCCCGGCTCCTTGCGCCGCCGTGTCATCGTCGCATCGACATTGTCGAGCAACCGGTATGCCGTGCGCTGCACGGCCTGGGAGTGGAGCGCGTAACGCCCCTTGGTGAAGGCGTGGATATCCGACTTTGAGGGCCAGGCGCCGCCGGATGCGCGTCGGTCGCGATGCCATTCGATGCAATCGTTCCACAGCCGCGCCGTCTCGATCTGTGCCGCGCGCAATTGTGCGCGAAGATCCGCGTGACGCGGACCCTGGAGGCGGAGAGGGATGATGCGAACTGACTGGCTCATGCTTGCATTTTCGCAGTATTGCATTTATGCTGCAACATGATTTTTTCGAATTTCACAAAGAAAGCATGACGCAATGAGCAATGGCATCATTCCTGATGCGACGACGCGATGGGCGCGCTACCGCATTGGCTACCATCTCGTCTGGATCCCAAAATACCGTCGCAAGATCCTGACCCCCGCCGTCTCCGGGACGGTGAAGACGGCAATCTCGACAGCCTGCGAGATCGCCGACATCGCCCTGCTCGCAATCGAAACGGATGTCGACCACGTCCATGTCTTCGCCTCAGCCAAGCCTTCGGTGTCCCCGGCCGATATCGCACGCATCCTTAAGGGCGCCAGCAGTCGGGCCGTGCGCAAGGAGCATCCCGATCTCGCGGCGAAATGCGGAGAGCGCGGACTCTGGGCCCAGAGCTACTATGTCGGCACCGTCGGAGACATGTCCGCGCAGACGGTCAGGCACTATATTGAGAATTGCCAGGGCCTGTAGCCCTGAAGTCAGCGCGCAGCCGCACATCCCCCAACTGAAGTTCAGGGGTTTTCCGTGCGCGTGGTATAAAAAATGGCCGCGGTTCACCGCGGCCAGATTCATGATCATGACGGCGCCATCATGCCGCGCTGAGACGCTCGATCTCTTCCTTCAGCGCCAGCTTCTCGCGCTTCATCGCGGTGATGTCGAGGCTGTCCGTTCCTGGGGAGGCCTGGGCCTTGCTGATCTCGCTATCAAGATTTGCGTGTTTCTCCTTGAGGGCTTTCACGTGGTTCTCGACAGACATCCGTTCCTCCATTTTGGGACAGTCATATTAAAGACATGTATCTCTGATTCAGCAATGCAAGACCATTTCGGAAAGTTTTTCTCAGGACAATTTTCGGATTGTTGCCCCGCCCGTAATCACACGAAGTTTCGGCCGTTGCCGGGGCAGGGCTCGGGGATCGGCGCCACCAGCCGTGAGAGGGCGCACATGACCGTCGGCATGAATGATCATGCGGGAGTTCGTCCACTGGATCTCGCCGCCTGCATTCAAGGCCGTGGCGTTCGAGACGATCATCCTGGTTTCGTCGGGACACCAATGGCCGCTGATCGTGCAGGCAGATCCGGCCTTGATAACGGCAAGGAGAAACCGGTCTGTATCGTCCTGGCTGGCTTCCAGACCATCCCTGTCGAGGAAATAGCCATGCACACCCGGTCCGGATGCCGAGATCATGATTCCCTGGGGGGTCTGGGAAACCATGCCCTGATCGCCTTTGGCACCCGGCGCTATGCCGTAACGGTCCATCCACCGATGCAACTCGCCAACATGCGAAGCTGAGAAAGGGCCGGCCCGCAGGCGGCCGTCAGGATAGCTTCCAAAGCCTGGGACAGGGCGCAAGGTGATCATGGCAACTCCATACTGATTGGAATCTGCCGGTATCATGTTCTCTTTATGTTCTCAACCTTGACGTGCGGCTTTCCTGCATTTTTTCTGATGGAAAATGCAACGGCGTCACATGGATAAAGGAGGAGACGAACTAAACTCCTCCTCGGGTTCTGGCTCGCCATGTAGCAGGGCCGTCTCGACCACCGCGGCAAGATTCCGGATCTCTTCCCGGTGCTCGAGCCATCGCCTGGCCAGGTCGACCTCCGCCCTGATATCTGCTTCGATATCCTTGTCCCGGATCTCTCCCATGAGATCGGTCAGGAGGCCGGCATAGTCCTCGTTGTGCCAGTCATGCACGCAATGACAGACCTCATGGAGAGCGAGGGAGATGAGCTTCTTCATCGATTTGGGATCCGACAGCTTGAACAGTCCGCGGCCGCCCTCATCGACCGGATTGAGCAGCAGGCCGTGCCGGATACCGTTAAGCTCCTTGTGGACGGCGCGATAGTTGCTGTCGAATACGAAGCCGGACACCCATTCCTCTCCCTGCAGGTCTGGATGCATTTCAACCAGCGCCTCAAGAGCATGACGACAGGCCGCATGCCATGCCGCATGAAGCAGTTCCGCATTGCGTCCGGCGCCGCCGGGCTCAGACCAGGTGGAGGCGTCGTAGCGCTTCGCCGCCGCCCTCATCTCGGTTGTCGCAACACCGACGTGATGGGCGAACGATATCCTGAGCGTGTTATCATGGACCGTCTCACGGAGTGCATCCGAGCTGACTTCAGCGGAATTCCTGTTCCTGCTCCTGGCAGCCTCACGCAACTCTTGAAGGCTCATCCTCGCGGCCTCCAGTTTTTCGTCGGCTCGCGATCGATCACCGCCCTTGCCGGCGGCCCTGTCATGGGCCCGCTTTCCGATCCGTGGATTGCCAGTCATCGAGGCGTTCAGGAACAATTTCGTTTCCGGATCCCTGGCCTTTTGCGACAGGGCGGTTTTCTGGTCCACCTCGATCTTCGAGATCAGTTTTCTCAACTCACCTGCAAAGGGATGTCGAATGCTGTCCCTGGAGGCCGTCAGGACCTCCCTGGCTCTTGCTGGCTCCAGGTCGATTGTGAGTTGATAGGGTGCGGCCAGGTGGTCCTGATACATCGCCATGCCATTCACCCTGACAACGGCCCTGTTCTTCTCGGCGGTCTTGCCGCCAGACAGATGAACTGTTCCCCAAAGACCATTCTCGTCCTTGAGTTGATCAATCTCGCGGCCCTTCCTGGACCATCCGGTAAAGCGGAAAGCTCCAAGTTTCTCATCGAATGAAGCAAGCTCTTCGGGTATCAGGGGCAGAGGGTTGCCCTCAGGATCTTCTTTCGCCAGGTTCATTGTGACGGCGCAGCGGATGGAGGATTGCGCCAGGACGTTCCTGAGACCGGTATAGAGCCGCGGAATCCTGCTCGGTAGCAACTCGATGGTGATCGCGGTTCCCTTGACTGAACGCGTGTTCGGCGTCACCTCATAAAAGGCACCGTCGCCAGACACGACGATATCAGAGGTAACGATCTGGTATTTTTCCTGTGAAAAACAGGTCAGGATCCGCGCTCTGCCGAAACCGCCCACGCTGCTTTCCGACTGATCCTTCGTGGATGCACCAAGCGCCATATAGACGTTCTCGACGACATCCCGGCTCATGCCGGCGCCGTTGTCGAGAAACTCCACGATCAGGTTTTCGTCGCTGAACTTCGTGGCGATATGCACGCGCGTGGCGCCCGCGTCCAGGGAGTTGGAGATCAGCTCGCGCCAGAAGGCTTCCCGCCAATTGTCGTAATTTGAATCCCGTTCCTTCCGGAAGAAATCCTTGGGAACCGCAACCGTTTTCATGTCTGGAATTCTCCTTCGCATCGAGGAGAGAATAGCGCTCGGACACGAAAAACCCGAGATCAACGTGGAAGGGAAAAGAATGTCTCCGGATCACGCTCCTCGACATTGCCGGCATCGATCTCGACGCTTTCATCCAGCTGAGATCTGGCAATGGATGCCCGCAGATCCGAAATCTCCTTTCGTGCGGCTGAAAGATCTGCCCTTGCGACGCTCAGGTCCTTGGTTAGCTCGGCAATCCAGGACATTATGGCCTTGCGTTCACGCATAAGTCGGCCGCGCGTCGTCACCACGAAGTCGGAATCGTCCTTGAGGCTGCCGTCCGCAGGCATAACGGCGCGAAAGATCCTGGCCTGGACGATCTGTTTCTTGACGAGGTCGGTTACCCGCCAAGACTCTGGCTTTCCATCATGGTCCGTGGCTTCCCGCGGTCGCGAACCGGGGCCGGGGCGTCTTTCCGGTATGCCTTTCACTTCCATTCCGATGTCCCGGGCGATTCCGAGAACCTCCCCCGGCGTGGACCCGAACGTTTCGGCAATAGAGCTCAAGTCGCCGTAATCAATGGTGTTTCGCCGGGCTTTACTGCGTAATTCGCAGGCGGCCAGGTCGGAAAATTGCATTGGAGCAGTCCTGATTGTCATGTCATCAGACATGAAAAGCACGTCTTGCCGAAGATTGGAACCTCCAAGATTCCCACCTCTCCGGGCGCGGGGCTGGAGATGATGTGGATATAGCGAAAAACGTATTGCTTTTCATTTTTCAAGCACCTATTCTTCCTGTATTGGGTTGCTGTTCAATGGTGAACGCCCGGGCCCCTAATCCTGGACAAGGCGGGTTCGATCCCCGTGTGACCCACCAAATTAGAGCGCCCTGGACGGGCAGGAGAAGATGATGACGCGCATGCAATAGATCCCTGATGAACCGATCACCGCCGGATCTGAGGACCTGCGGCTCTACGCTATATTGCGCGGTGATCTCATCATGTCGGAAGGAAAGGCAAATGCCCAGTCAGGCCATGCCTATCTCGATGCGCTTCTCCACTCTCTCGGACATTCCGATCACTCTGTAAGGCAAGCTGCGCAAGACTATGCGCAGCTCAAGCCAGGAACCAAGATATGTCTTGATGGCGGGCCCGCCGGCGGTTTCGATCGTCTGGTCTGCGGCCTGGTGCAGGCTGGTATCCCGTTTGTCACGATCACTGACCGCGATCATGTCGAACTGCCACATTTCGATGGCAACCCGATCGTCACCGCGATCGGAATAGGACCTCTTTCAAAATCAGAGATTCCCCCCTGTCTGAAGCGACTCAAGCTTTGGAAGGGCGGTGCGCGCTCGCACCTGGGTCTTTCCCAGGGCGGCAAACCGGCCGTGTCCGATCCCGGTCAGGCCGAAGTCATCCAGGCAATTCCGTCTCGATGAAGAACAACTCCATGAAAAGGAACATCACCATGGAACTGAAAGTCGTCACCTCCAAAACGATCAACCTGCATGCGGTCCAGGTCGCAGCGGTCATCGCCGGACGTCCGGTCCGCGAGGACCTGAAACTTGATGCGGACACGGCCTTCATGGCCGCCGAAAGCTTCTTTGAAGAAAGAGGCGTCAACGACCTCGAGAGCTATCTTGCTCACCGGTCGGAAGTGAAAGCAGGACTGCGCGTAACCGCGGCCACCATCCGCGAGCTGAAAAAGACCATCCGGCCGATGGACGGCTACAGTCAGGGATATTGGGAAGTCCGCAAGGACCTCGCTCTTGCGAGGAGCCGCTTCGGCGAACTCCACGACATCCGGGTCCTGGGCAAGGCCTGGTCGGCCGAGTCCCGCAAGCGGAAGGACCAGGCGGAAGAGTTGGCGGCATGATCCTGCCTGGCGCCGCGGTTGCGCGGCGCCAGGCCTTCAGATTTCGATCTGTCAAGAACGGCGGCAAAATTTCCTGTTTCACAATCCGAACTTTCGCATGCCCGGAATATAAAACTGGACAAAGAGTGATGAGGATATGATGCGTGAGATCGACAAGTCCGTGGAGCGTTGGGTGTTCGGCTATTGCTTTCCCATGGCAATAGCCCTGCACCAACATACCGGTTGGTCGATCGGCGCGATGACGGCTGACCGCGGGAATGGCCGCGGGTCACAGATGGCACATAACTGGGTTGTCGATCCTGATGGAGGATGGTGGGATGCTGCCGGAAGGCTGACCAAGGCCGACCTCGAAGAAGCCTTCCTTTCGACAGAAACGGATGAATGCCGTGCTTCCGCCCGTTACGATGTCTTTCCAGACATCGAGAGCTACAACCTTCATATTGAACAGGTCGAAGGCGGCTGGGCAAGCCAGGCGTTCAAGTGGCTGAAGCAGATGGCGCCATCAGCTGAAGAAGCTGCACTAAACCTCGTGATACCACGCCATCCAGAGCTGCAGGACGCGGTGGAGCGCAGCTTCACGGAGCCTGGATATCTGGCGCTCCAGCTTTGACTCAGGAACTGCCGCTGCGCCGCGCCTTGCGCCAGTCAGCTGGGTAATCGAAACGACCGCCCCAGAGGCCGGTTCCGTTCCGGCGCGCGGCCTCTTCCGCGGCCTTATAGGCGCCGGCCTTGTCCATGAAGCGAACGGCATGACCGTTGCCCACCATCCACAGCCCGATGTCGATGCCGTTCGCCTGGCATGAGGCAAGGATCCGCTTGTATCGATCGCGTCCCTGGCTTGCGCACTGGACGGTCGCGGTTCCGATGAAGTCGGAGAGCGCCAATGCTGCTGATTGGCCGCAACGCCAGGCCGTGCCGTCCTTCTCGCAGAATTGTCCGCTTTCCGGTGCGTCGAAGCCTACGAGGCGAATACGCTCGCCGTGGATCTCGATCGTATCGCCATCGACCACCGATGCCCGGCCGGAAAGCTGCGGATCGGCAGCGTTCGCGGTGGCCGTTGCCGCCATGAGTAGCGTGAGGGCGAGGGGCAGATATCGGAGCATCGGCGGTTCCTTCCTGGGCGTGCCGTAAGCTATCGACATACATTTTGATGGGCAAGCGAAAACGGTGGATAAGAGAGTTATTCGCAAAACAAACTGATTTCAATCCGCTAGGATTGAGGAGATACGAGATCAGGAGTTGTCCATTGCCTCACAAACATTTCGACCTGCTGCAGGATATCGCTTCGAAGTTGCGGGCAGACTGCGCCGAACTGGAGGGCATGACAGGGATCGCCGGAGACGAATTGGTCGAGGAACTCGAAGATCCGGCAGATTTGCCTGCGCTGCACGACATGCGCGAGCTGCTCGACCTGGCGACAAGAGTTGAAGTCTTCATGGAAATGCCGGCCAACGGCCGCCATGAAGGGTTCTTCGCCCTCGTGTCCGACCTTGTCGGGCATTTCGAACGCGAACTCCTTCTCCTTTCCGAGAACGAGGAACTTGGCGGCGCTGAGGATTTCGACGAAGTCGACGCTGATCTTCACGATCCCCTGGGCAGCATGAAGAAGCTCATCAAGTTTATCGCAGGACTGCGGCTTATTCATGGTTGATGGTTCGCGGATGATCAGGCGAAGGAGAGGAAATCCGGAGAGACGTGATCCGTCAGCCAGACACCGTTGTCGGCCCGGTAGAAGATTGCTCCAGCCAATGCCATGCCGGCGCAATTAACGGACAGGACGACAGCCTTGCCATGGCGGCCGCCGACACGGGCGGCTGTCTCCATATCTCCGGAGAGGTGCACCATTTGCCGGCGCATTGGCTTCAGACCTTCGGCAAAGATCGCATCCAGAACATGTCGGGCCGTGCCGTGCCAGAGGATATCGGGCGGCCTCCCAGGGGACAGCTCCAGGTCGACCTTGATGGAGTGGCCCTGTGCGGCGCGAATGCGATGGCCATCTTCCGATAAGACGAAACGCCGCTTGTCATTATCCCGGACGATGTCTTCCAGGACTTGCCGCGATATATCGAAACCGGCTCGCTTCATCCCGCGGATGAGGTCGTCCACGCGCACCCAGCCGCCGGGACCTGGAACAAGTCCGGCAAGGTCCGGTCGGTGTCGGAGGATAAGCGCGAGTTTTTTCGACGTTTTGCTCATGCGATTATGTTAGCAATACGGATGTGCCGGGACAATATCCTGCACGCAGTTGCGGATTTGGTCGACTTCAGATGACACCGCCCTTGCCTCGTATCCAGCCCTCCGGATTAATATAGGGAACACGCATCTCGATGATTGTTGAGCCCTTCGGATCCCTGCGATTGTCATCCGGCCCACGACATTCAAGACTGATATATCTTCCAAGGATTGTGGAAAAACCGTTGTAATAATATCCGTTTCGACTGGTCAGTCCCGCTCGCATGCTCTTGCAGATGCGTGGATCGCTGTCCTTGAACCAGAAATAGACATAGCGGGCTGTGGCTTGGCCAGGCATGGTCTCCTGGCTCATGGAGATCTGACCTCCGAAAGGGACGATACCCTTCTCGATGGCGCCGAATTTTCCCGCGCGGATCTTGCTCAGGTAGGAACCGGTCTCCAAGGTCATATCGCGATCAAGGCGCTCGAACTCACTGACCACGATCTGGATGGCCTTGATGCGGTCGTTCAGATTGACCTGGGCCTTGGCCCGGCCATAGATCGTCAAACCGCTGAAAATCAGTCCCATGGCGAGGGCTATATAGAGCACCACTTCCATGAGAGTGAAGCCTCTCCGCGGCATGACTGCCGTGAGAGGATATTGCCTCTGGAAAGAACGTCTCGCATGCCCCAGATTCATGGCCATCACTGCAATATTTGCTTCGTATCTTCGCCGGACCTAATCTCGTTTCTGGCAAATCCTAGTGAACGTTGCGAAGAAGTGTGTGGATGCCGGTTTTCCTAGATACTGCCAAGAGTAATTTCTGTTACAGGATCCCGCCCGGTCAGAGCAAAATCCAGTGTTGTCGAGGCGTCGACCTCCAGCCCGGCTTCATCGCTGCTGAGATCGTAGATGTCTCGATCCTCTGGATATTCTATCGCTTCGACGATAGTCAGCTTTTCCGGATCGAAGATGCAGATCGCGCCCTCCAGGTCGCAATCCTCCATCTCGCAGATGATGCCGTCATATCCGAGGCTCATGAGCTCCTTGCGCGCTTTTTCGAAGCGAGGCCAAGCCAACTCTCGATCGGTCGGATACAGATCGGGCCCGCCCCAGATTGCGGTATGCCGATCGAGAGCCGGAGCGAGTCGCAGGGTCTCTGCTTCGACAATCATGATTGCGCGGCCGCCGCCATAGCCGGATGCTGCCTCGGGATCGCGGGTCAGCCAGACACCGAGAACGGAATTCGGCTCCGCTCCCATGCCGATCTGGTAAGGATCGAACTGGTCGAAAACGCTCCTCGATCCATGAAAAAGTCGGACACTCACGGCGACCTCCATCCCTGTCTGAAGGGAGATATTTCCACAACCGAAATACCCAATCCTCAAGCGCTTCTTTCTTCTTTCAGGTGATTCCTGTATCATGAGAAAAAACTAACAGTAGAAGGTGCCGTCCCATGATCCCTTCAAGAGAGACGTCCATTGCCCTCGACAGATCCTGGACACAGCTGGAGTCTCGTGATCCGGAAGGTCTCGACCCGGATGTGACCGTGCACCGCGGGTCCTGTGGAAACATGAAGATCGTCGAATTCCGCACAGGCAGACACTGCCTGGTCGAGATCAGGAAAGACACGCTCTCGGAATTGCTTCAGGTTACCCCGGGCCACGGCTTGGGAAAAACCGAACTGAAGCGGGCCAGCCGTATCGTTTCACTCTGCGCATCGATGGGAGCAGGGAGCGCTCCTGCTATGAGCCGTGTCGGTCGGTTCCGTGACGAGCCCTTCAGTATCGGCATTCCGACACCCTGTGGTGCGATCTGACCATGGTGGGAAAAATTACACCAAGCGCGCAAGAACGCATCCTGGCGATAAGGATGACCCTCGCCCAGATCAGGGACGCCAGGACACGCGGTTCCAGGTTTTATGCTATGGGCGAGAAAATGCTAGATAGAGCCGGCATGAATGCGTTCTGTGCCGATGCGACACATCGCCTGATCCAATTGAAATCAGGACCCGTTACCCGGAAAATCCTGACAAACGCTTTGAGTTGGCACAATTTGATCGTCTTGAAGGGGATCATCGACAGAACCGAAAAATCGGGACTGAGCTCCATCGCAGGGTTTGGCAGTGATATCCTGAAGGAATACGGCATTGAGGCCGGCCCGGGAGCCGCCGGCACCCAGGCCGGGCGGAACCGGATCCTGCGCAGGATGATGCGGAAGCACTTCCAGGCGGCCTTCGAGGACCTTCCGCCTCTTGTCGCGTGTGACAAGAGGGAGGCGGCTAGCAGGCAAAGATCTGCGGAAAAGACATTCAGGATCCTGATCCGTGACATCCACGCGGGGGCGGTGGTCCTGCCGAAGGGCACGGTTCTCGAGGCCAGTAGCTCCGGAATGTTCCGACCTTTCGACAAGAACGGTCCTGTCGTCGACGTCCATCCCTGTCACACCCGGACAGCACGCAAGCGCGACAAGAAGAAGATCCATCTGGTCCTCGCTGAGAACGGCGCGGAATTGCCTGACGATCCATCGCTATTCTGAGGAAAAGCCATGTCATTCAATTACACTCCCGGCATCGACATCGCTCAATCCGACGCCCGCTACCTGGTCAATACCGTCAACTGCAAGGGCGCTATGGGCGCGGGAGTCGCCTTGGCCATCAAGAAGCGGTTTCCGGAGATCGAGGGGCGCTACAAGGAGGCCTGCACGGCCGGAAAGCTCCTGCCTGGCGGGTTGATGGTCTCCCCGACGAAGGACGGTCGGGCCATTCTCAATATCGCCACCAAGGATCATTATTGGACCGAGGACCGGAAGTCCGCACCCTCGCGATATGAATGGGCCGGCTATGCGCTCCTGAACCTGAATCGCTGGCTCGTCGGGATGGCGCCTGAAAAGGGCAGGGTGGCCATGCCGCTTCCGGGTGGCGGACATGGTCAGCTGGATCAGGCGCGCATAGCACGGATGTGCAGGACATATCTGGCTCCGGCACTGGAAGCCGGTTTCGATATCGATCTCATCTCGCCGGAGTTTCCGCTTGCCGAGGATCCTGTCTTCTATGCCGGGGTCGGATCGCGTGATACTCCGACAGGCGACATCGCCGATCTCATGCGGGAAATGGCGGGAATGGCGGCCGAAGACGGCTGGCTACTCAGGTCCGGAGGCGCGACAGGTGCCGATACTTTCTTTCATGAAGGTGCGCTTGCGGCCGGAGTGAAATCGGAGATCTTCCGTCACAACCGGAAATTCAATGGTCCCGAGCAGGTCTTCGAAACCAGGGATGTCCATTACCGGCTCGCGATTTCCGTCCACCCCGCGGCGACCAGGCTGAGTGAATGGGCCCTTGGGCAACATGCCAGGAACGGCTGCCAGGTTTTCGGTCCGGACTTCACCGTGCCGTCCAGCATCGTGATCTGCTGGACGAAGGACGGCGGCTATAATGGTGGAACAGCTCAGGCCATGCGGTATGCGGATCTGGCTGGGATTCCCATACTCAACCTCGGGAAGCCGGAGCTGCAGGGGATTTCCGCCACGGATGCGATGAGCCTGGCACGAAATATGATTGCGGATCGGCATTCCCGCATCGGCCAGAAATTCAACACGGCACGTGAGGTGGATACTGCCCCGCAGGCCGGATCCTTCGGAATCTGAGGAAGCGATATGCGCATCGACGTCTGGCATGGCACAAATCAGAATTTCGACAGCTTCGATCGGCAGATGTTGGGCCTGAACACGAATAATACCACATCAAGGCAGGCTTTCTTCTTCTCCGGAAGGCCTGATACGGCATGGGAATACGCGACTTTCGCCGCCAGGAACCTGGTGCCGGACCAGGTTGCCCACGAAAGGCAGGTCGCGGAGCTCATCGAAAGGGCCGCCGCGGCCGAGCGCCGGCGGGATTTTGATCTTTACGAGGAACTGACAGCCGCCGCAGAGGAACTGGAATTCACCGCGATCCACTCACCAGCGAGCGGTGAAACACTTTTGTCATGCAGGCTGGAGATCCGGAACGCGCTGGAGGTCGAGGCGTCGGATCCCCGGATGACGTCCGGTTTCGGTGATATCCTTCAGGAAGCCAAGGCTGCTGGACATGATTGTGTGATCGTCCGGAACATGAGCGATACTCCGAGCGGTGCTTGCCAGCCGGACGATCACTATGCGCTCTTTAACACGGATCTGATCGCCATTCTTGATCGATACCACTCGCTGGAACAGGCGCTTGCGGAGACCGGGACCGAACTGGCTTCCCCAGACTTATTCTCATTCTGACTTGAAGTCGGAACAGCTATCTGCCATTATCATCGCAATGTGAAAATGGAGATGGGCATGCCTGTCGAGACCGATCCCTATCTTGCAAGCCGCCCTGCGACGACGGTCGATATCGTCCTGGTGACGATGGCCGAAGGCAAGCTTCACGTGCTCGTCCATAAGCGCGCAGCAGATCCCTTCAAGGACAGCTACGCGCTTCCGGGAGGTTATATCCACATCCAGACGGATGACAGTGCCGAGAGTGCGGCCTGGCGGATCCTTTCAGAGAAGGCAGGCCTCCCGGCCTATCACCTCGAACAGCTTGCGACCTATTCGGGACCGGATCGTGATCCCCGGGGCTGGTCGATCTCCGTGACCTTTCTTGCCTTGGTTCCGAGGGGGGAACTCCCGGAACTCGACGGTGATGTGGTGACTCTGATTCCTGTCGATGAGATCTCGGAATGGAACCTTGCATTCGACCATGAGATGATCATCGAAGACGCGCGGATCCGCATGAAGGGAAAGTCGACATATTCGACGCTTCCTGCAGCCCTTCTGAATGAGCCTTTCACCCTTCGGGAATTGCATGCGGCTTACGAGGCCATGTCAGGCGAAACCTTCAACCGGAGCAACTTCGGACGAAAGATACTGACTCTCGGCGTCCTCGAGGAAACCGGCGAGAGGCGGCAGGAAGGGATCAGCAGGCCGGCCCTGCTTTACAGGTTGTCCGGCGGTATCCGGGCATTCGATCGAAACCTCGGGAATTCGTGAGCAAAGGCCTGATCAAAGGAAAGACCATGGAACTGACTGCACAAAACGTCGAAGCTCTCTTTGCCACCTGCATGCGCGACAGCGGATCGGTTACGGAAGGTGTCATGGGAAGCGTATTCCTGGACGTGACGGATCATGAAGAAGAGATCGGCAGCATGCTGTCCGGTCTGCCCAATGAGTTCCAACAATCCGGCGGTGGCGGATGGACCTTTCTGAACGCCTGCATGGACAAGAACGGCGAGCAATGGACTGGCATGCACCAGACCATGGATAAGCTCTTCATGCTCGGAATCGCAGCCGGAAAGGCCAGGTTCCTCCTGCCTCGCGACCTGTGGCCCGCACTTCCTGGCGGCATGCCTTATGTTTCGGTGAACTGAACCATGGGACAGAACCGGTATGGAACCTGGGACGACGCCAAAATGGAGGCGAATGAGCGGCGGTATCAGAAGCGCATGCGCGCGGCAGACGAAAAATTCGTGAACCGCTACAACGCCGCGCTTGAAAAGTTGAGAAAAATGGAGCGGGACCATCGGGCCTGGGTGGACGAGCAGCGTCGCCTGTTCCGGGAAGAGCAGGACCGCCTTGTAACCCCACATGCCGAGACTCAATGTGAGCCAACTTGCCGGCCGGAACGCGACGCAAGTGGAACATGAAAAAGGGAGCCGCTCATGAAACATGATGCCCAGATCGATACCGCGATCATCGTCGACAGCAAGGAAGATGCTGACCGGCTGGAGGCAGATCTTGCACCGCTTTCGACCGAGTCCTCCGTGGCCAGGCAGAGAGGCCGTTGGACCGTCTTCGCCCGGTATCCCGCGCTTAACGTCGCCAAGGTCGGACTTGCGGTCGCACGCCACCTGGATGATCGTGACGCTGCACCGGCTCCTTAGGGAACCGGGAACTGCACGTGATCGCCAAACCGTAAGGAAATCCCATGTCCTGGAAGCTTCAGCGGACCAAGCAATGCGCGAAATGTCCCTGGAAGGTGTCGACCGATCCGCGTGATATCCCACACGGATATTCAGAAGATCTGCACAGATCTCTCGCCGGCACCATTGCGGACGGAACGGGAAACCTTGCTGCGGCACTGGGGAAGGAGCCACTGCGTATCATGGCTTGCCACGAGCACCCGGTCGGCAAGGAGGTTCACTGCCTGGGGTGGCTGATGAACCAGCTGGGAGATGGCAACAATATTGCCCTCCGGCTTGCCATGCTCGATTGCGAGAACCTCGATCGTGTCGATCTTGATGGTCCGCAGCATGATTGTTTTGAGGATACGCTGCCAAAGGATCCGGAGACGCCAGGCATCCAGGTGGATCACACGGACCTCATCGATGAGCTTGAGGACGCGATCAGGAAGGCCGAACAGTCCGAAGTTGTCCCCACAAGCTATAAGGTCTCCCGTTTCTGAGAGACCTTTTCCCGAAACCGATCCTGGCGGGTCACGCGCTTGCAGTATGTTCTGGCCTGGTCGAATCCGGCATCAGGAAGCCCGCCCGTCGCGCTTCTTCCAGCATCCTGCCTTGCAAGGCGCGGAATTCGACATTGTGCTGATACATTGTCAGCATATTGATCAGGGCGATCCAGTCGTTGCGGCTGACGGTCGGTTGAAACAGCGGCGACAATGAACTTTCCGACATGATGGCAACCCATATCGTTAACAGAAGACCTTAAACGTGTAGATACTCTCGGTCCTATCGAGTCAATCTCTCATTTTTAAGATGCGAAAATCTTTGCTGATTGAGGTTGAACAACCTGGCAAGGATTTCATTGTCGACCAGAATTCCCTTTCTCCAGTCTTCACCCCAACCATAAGCTTCCGCCACCGCTCCATCCAGCTTCTTGTGGGCATGATCGAGCCAGGAAGGGCGTGCATTGTAGAGGTTCGTGAGGGTGCGTTTCTTCAGCTCCTTCTCGGCCAATTCATTCACGGGCAAGATGCGATCGGGATATCCCGGGACGACTTCCGGCACGCGACGAACCAGATCAGGCGGGTTGAGCCATGTCTCGCGCAATTCGTTCAGACTGGCGGCGGCAGCGGCGATCGCCTGCGCCCGGGGGTCAGAAGCATAATCCTTGGCGGGAATGTCGGGGGTCAGGCCTTCTGGGAAAGGGAAGGTTTCGAAACCAAGGGACGGCGTGTATTGCGGGTCGTTGCCAACCCCATGCCATCCACCAAGAGCCAGCGACCACAACTCATGGAAGCATGAGTGAAGAATCCCGAATGAGGTATCGTCCTCTCTGGCGATGAGGACGACGCGGCTATCAGGAAGGGTGCGCGCATCAGACCATGCAAACAAGCGATGCTTAGCTACTCGCGGGGTGAAGATTGCCCTTCGGAGCGGTGCGACAGCCTCACGCAACTCACTGCCAGACCGGCCAAGGCGCCACCAGAACTGTTTTCTTTGAAGGTCCCTGTTTTCATCTCTCAAAGGTTTTACATGCGCGCGGACATATTCAAAAGGAGCTTCGAAAAGGCAAGCTTCTTCCTCGGTCATGGCCCCGAAATCAACAATCCACCTGCCTGAAGACCTGCGGGTAATGTCCATGCCGTTCAGAAGCGGGCGGACGACTTCTGCATTCCGTCTTCCGTTCGGGTTTCCTGAGCGCGTCAGCCATTCACGGGCAAGATCTCCCGTTACATCGAATGGACCCACCTTGACTGGCCCCTGGAAGGCAATGCCGAGATTTTCCACGATCTGGGAGGCTTTTGTCAGATCGTTGCCTCCACGAGCCGCCGACAAATCCGCAAAAATCTCCTGCACCTCAGAACCATCCAAGTGGACAGGCCCGCCTGGCTGGCCATCGAAGCATATCATCGAAACACGGACAGCTGCGCCGTCCACCGTCCATGGCTCGTCCGACCAGGCTTCAAAAATACGTCCATGTTCTACAACCGGATTCAGTATATCACGATTGGCACCGCCGCGGATCGAATTGGTCGAGACCAAGCCGGCGCGGGACAGACGGCCTGCTTCGATCATGTCCCATGCCTTGGCGAACCAGTAGCAGACGAAATCAACGCCTCCCGGCACATGGCTCCACACCCGGCGCAGCTTGGTGGTGTAGTCCTCGCCAAGCTCCGAGATCATCTTCTTATTGCCTATGAAGGGCGGATTTCCGATGACAGCATCGACGTCTGGCCATTCGGCACGGGTTCCATCCTCAGAGAGAACAGCATCTCTGTTCTCGATATTGGATAGCGGACGAAGGATAGGGTTGCGGCCAGCCTCGAACCCATTTCGGCGCATCCACTGAATTTCTCCGATCCAGACCGAAACTCTCGCCAGCTCGGCCGCATAGGGGTTCTTCTCGATCCCGAACACGTTTTCCGGACCGATCCTCGGAAACTCTCTCGGCAATCCCATGGCCTCGGCGTCGAGATTGACCCGGTGCTCGAGATCCTTGAGTGCGAGAAGCGCCAGGTAGAGGAAATTCCCTGATCCACATGCGGGATCGAGGACCTTGTAGTTCCTCAGGCGTTCCAGGAAGACGTTCTTCAATGCCTCCGCCTGCTTCATGGCCTTCGTTCTCGAAGAGGATGACCTCGCCGCTGCCGCCTTGCTCAAGGCGGAAGAGATCTGTTCGCGGGCATCTTCCCATTCCGCGAGGAGCGGGTCGACGATGACGGGCTGGACGATCTGCATGATCTTGTCGCGGTCGGTATAATGGGCGCCCAGTTGGCTGCGTTTTTCCGGATCTAGGCCCCTTTCGAAAAGCGTGCCCATGATCGATGGATCGATTTCCGACCAATCAAGACGTGCGGCTGCAAGGAGTTCGGTCACATCCTGCGCTTCGAGGGGCAGTGCCTCTCCATGATCGAACAATCCGCCATTGAACCATTCGACCTGTTCGAACCCGACCATGCCACCGCCATGCATGGCGGTGAAGAGCAGGGTTGCATTGGGTTGAAATCTGGATGGATCACGCTGCGAGGTTTCGATCATGCGCTGGAACATCCGGTCCGGCAGCAGATTCACGTCCTCGGCAAACAGACAGAATATGAGCCGGTTCACGAAGTGGGCCACTTCGTGCGCCTCATGTCCACGCTTGCGCAGGTTCATGGCAAGAGCAGCGAAGCGGCCGGCCGCTTCCTCTGTTAGTCCCTGTCTCGTCCTGGTGGGGCGGAGCTTTTCGGGGTCGAGAAATGCCGACTTCAGCAAGTCTCTCATACCCGCATCTGCGAGTTCCTCGAGCGAGATTTCATGGACCTGCTGGACCGTATTGGTCCAGTTGGTGTGGATCTGGATCCTGTCCATGTCGGATACGATCAGGAGCGGAGGATTCTCCAGGGCGATTGCATATTGCTGAAGTTGTGAGAACGCGGCCCTGAGGTCCTTTCTCTTGCCCTTGTATTCCCAGGCGAAGCATTCCTTTCGCCAGACATCGGCCCACCCTTCACCACCAGTGGTCTTGCTGGCCCCTTTCTCGAAGGTGAACCACTCGCCCTTCGGATCCGCCGAAACCGGATCCTCGATGTCGAGAAGCTTGCAGAGATCGATGAAGTGGGCCTGCGACGCGCTCCGCTCCTTGAGCTCGACATTGCGCCATTTTGAGATGAAAGCATGCGGGGTCATCAGGATCTCCGGTTTGGGAGATCCTGAACATTTTCCCGTCAACCCGTCAATGGGCCTGAACTAACCCGGGCTCCAGGTATGTTCCGCTTCCGGATCGTCGACCCGCTCAACCAGATCCCCAGGCTCGATCGTGCCGTCTTCGTAGCTCCAGCTTCTTCCGGACCAATCGGCAACATACCATTTCGTGCCGTCGCCCGGAACCGTGCGATCGAGCTTGACCAGATCGCCGAGATGGTCCCGGAAGACCATGTCCGGGCGCAATTCATGGCGCCGATCATACCAATCTTCGCGATTTTCGGTCATCGCCATCACTCCTCTCAGGATCCCAATCCAACTACGGCATCCGCGTCCGGAGCCGCGTAGCGTTCCGGCCAGACCCACCCGGCCTCGTCGACTTTCGATGGATCCACCGAAAGTTCCTTTGTCGAGATCAGGAACATGTCCTCGCTCCATGGAGGGGTGACGAGATCAGGACTTCCGAAGTGCTTGAAGAACCTGGTCGAGCCATGGCCGGTGGCCATGTAGACGTTCAATTCCGAACCTGGCTCGGTTTCAATGACCGCGACAGAATTATTCTTCGCATATTCATCGAGAAGCGTGCCGGCTTCCTCACGCGTAGTTGGAGCCCCCTGGACCGGCTCGTCACGATCTCCTATCCCGCCGTTTTCAGCGATGCGCTGCCCGCCGGCTACCAGGATGTCGATCAGGATTTCCCGGTCGGCGAAGGTGACATCCCATAGGTCGCAGCAAACCTGGCCGATGACGTCAGGCCATGCGCCATCCTTCTTGCTGTAGTCGGAAGGATCGTCCGGGTTGATGTCCCAGAGATCTTCATGATCCTCGTCGATCCAGCCGATCCGGTAGACGATGCCATCGCGTGTGACCTGCGGCACGCAATTGGTCGTATGGATCCGCATCAGACCCAGGCGCTCATAATGATCCTGCGTGCGCTCATCTACGCCTTTGTCAGCATTGATGCTTGTGCGGCTGTATTCGTCCTGGTCGTTGATACCTTCATTGAAGCCGGGGATGCGGAACCAGTCGGCCATGTATATCCGCCCGGAAGGTGCGCTGATCTTCAGATGCCTCAGTGGCTTTGGCGCATCCCAGGGACCGAGCTCCTCGAACCGGGTCGTCTCGCCGGTCATGCGGTTCCCGTAATGCATGATGCCGGCCACCGGCTCAAGAAGGCTGTCGCTCTTCCAGGTAAGCCTCTGGTCGGTTTTGGGGCAACGCATTTCAGATGACATGCTGAAGAAACGTTTCGCACCTGATCCCATCAGAACGGCGCGTTCCGCTGCAGCTGCGGCGGCCTGGCTGACATGCTCAGGGCCAACCGGCATCAATGCCTTTGCGCCGGTTCGCCCGGACTTGTCATGGGCGGAATGTGGATCCAGGCCCGCATCGGTCCTCAATTGCCGAATGCAATCGTAAGCGCCCTCGAAGATTCCCTGGCTGATGGCCTGCGGCAATGGACAGTGGAAAAGTGTGCTCCAACCATATTTTGGGGCGTCAGCCGGACCCTTTTCGACGAAACGGTTCCACTCGACAGCTTCGCGAACCCCCCGCTCGGCTCCAAATGGAACAGGCCTCATCTTTCCCTGGTCGCGCAACTCCCCGAGAATTTGAAGCACCGCAAGTTGCAGAGCATCATGGTGAAAGATGTGCGGCAGAGAATGTTGGAGCGCTTCATCCGTCCCCATTTCCTCTGCGCTTGGAAGCGGGGAGTTAAAGCTCTTTTTCACACCGCGAGAGTATCCATCCATGGTCGAAGAAATCCATCCATGGACAATCTCGGCGTTGATATGCTTGCGGATGATCTCAGGATCGAATTCCAGTTTTCCGGTCTTCTTACTGCCCATTATTCACATCCCCGGTTCTGCAGAGTCGGTATCGTTTTCAGCCTGATATTCCTCCACGTAATCCGTATCGGCGAGATAGACCTTGCCCTGGACAGGCGCATTCAGCCGCATCGCGGCGCTGCAATCCATGTTGCCAAGAGACACTTTGAGTTCGCCTGACTCGGTCTCCACATAGACCTGACGCCCATCATCGAACAGGATCTCGATGGCTGCCGGGTATGTTCTGACGGCATATTTCAGGTTGCGAGGCGTCTCCTCACCTGGCTCGAGACCAAGTTCGAAAATTCGGAAATCTGACAGGGCAGAATACTGCCGGTTGCAGCCGGCATCGAGTTCTCGAGCGATCTTCCTGACATCGGTCAAATAATCGATCTCATCGTTGAAGAGTGCCCGATCCGCCGGATCGTGATTGTGACGTTCCACGGCATAGGCAAGATTAAGAAGAATGGGCGCGACGAGACGGGCAGCGACATGAAGCTGACCCCAGCCGGCATAGCGTTGCGCCGCCCGGAGCGTCTGCAGCATTTCCGACCTGACGCAATCGGGAAAACCGTCGCTCGCCAAGGAAGGTTTTTCTGCCGTGCGGGTAAAGAGGCCCTCCCAGACAGGTAGGGCCTCTTTCAGTCTCTGCAGGCGGTCATGAATTTGGGCATCCCGTTTCGACATGTCATCGCCCTCACATTGACATCACGGTTTCCGTCTCGGGCTCATATCCCGAAAGACGTTCAACCTCCGCGGACAGACGATCCAGGGCACGAAGTTCATGCTTCCAATAGCCGGTATCATCCACATCGCCGGCCGGGTCCCAGTTGCCCGTCTGCTCTGCTTCCGAGATCTTCGCCTCGAGCGCTTCCCGGATCTGGGGAAAGCAAACGGAAGCCTCGCGTGCGTGCGGCAGCCTGCTTTCGACACTCCGATCGGTCGACCGGGAGGAGTAGAGGATGTCGACAGCATTCACCATGTCATCACGGTCAGGGTTCGACCTGCGGAAATCGTTCAGCGCGTCAATCCAGGGCCGGTAATGGGTGACAACGTCATCCAGGGCATCCAGGTTGGGGTTCATCCTTTTTTCCTTCCGGATCATCTTTTCGCAAAGGGGCAACATCACAAGAATAGGAGCGATCGTGCGAAAAAGACAACCGAAAGAGGCGATCAGTCAGAGGATTTCCCCTCGACATGGAGATCCGCTTCAGACCGGACTTTTCCAGGATCCATGAACCAACGGGCGCCAAGCATCTGCTGCAGCGGATCATCACGCTCTGCCGTTGCAACGGGCAGTTCCCTGATGCGGGAAAGTGCATCCTTGAAAAATGCGGTCAGGCGATCACCTCCGGACCTGACGCGGTTACGCGACAGGCTGGCCAGGTAGGCGAGCTGGCGCAGGTCTTGTTCATCATGGACCTCGGATGCCAAGATCTCACCTCGTGCCATCCTGCCGATCGCGATCAGCATGAAGCGCTCGCGTTCGCGGGCGCCGAGTCCTTCAAGGCTTGCAACCAGTGTCGTCATTCCGACATTCCTCGAGAATCTCAATAGCCAGCTTTATGCTTGTGCGAATATATTCCTCGTTTCCAATGTAGTAATCAAGTGCTTCCTCAGCCCGCACCCTGACTTCCTCCGGATCGATGGGCATATGCGATGCGATCAGACGGATGTCATCCCGATCTCGCTCGATAAAACGTCCGATCTTTGATACGATCAGGTCAACCGGAGAGATTACCTTAATCGTCAGCTGCGGAAGGTCCGCAACCACTGTAGCATCGTCCTTCCAGTCCGGATGAAAGAGGCCAATGGAATCGGAAAATCCGGCATCTACAGACACCTTGACCGGGTCGCCATCCGCATCCTCCGTCATGAAGCTCTGCTGATCCATGGAAAGCAGGACACGATGAGACCATTCGATGTCCATGTCATCTGACATGCGAGCATCGGTGTAGAAGTTGACAGCTGTGCCCCCGGCCAGGTGAGCTACCACTTTTCCCCTTTTGGGATTGAAGCCCGTCGAAATGCTGGCCAGGTGCTGAAGCAGATCCTGCATCAACCTTGTATTCATGTTCATCCTCCATCGAAGAGTATTCCTATGGGGCAGGCTCTCGCGCCGCTTCCAAATCTTTCCGGGCCTCAAGAATAATCTTTTCAAACTCGGATATCCACGTTTTCACCCTGGGCATACAGCTCTTCAGGGACTTCCTGTGCTCGCGGTTCATCCAGAAGAGATCGTCGTGCCGGTAAGGATCGGACATACCCTGAACATCGAGAGCATCCTCATTGAGATCCAGAATATCTCCGCCAGGCAATACCACGAACTGGTGGTCCCAGTTACCGCGGATCTTGCCGCCGAAGACCTCCCTGGCGAAGAGGGAGGTGAATTTGCAGGAACTTGACAGGTCTTGCGGTGGCGCCATGAGCCTTTCCGTGGCGCGTTCGCGCCACTTCGCAAGGACGAACTGCTTCGCGAATTCGACGTTCTCGGCTGTGGCGGCTATCGGCAAAATGCTCATGGCCGGATCATGATAATGAGTTGAGAAAAAGCAATTCATTTTTCGTTGCCTTTCCGTATTCTTCACCCAAGCCATGGAGGTTGATATGCGCCTGACCGATCAGGAAATCGAAGGACTGACCGATGAGATACTGGGACGCATCCGGGATATCGCCCGCAACATCGAGCAGCCCGGGATTTTCATGAACCATCTCTGCCAGGCCTTGGTTCGCGAAATCATCGAACATGATCCGGGCTTCGATATCTTCGATTTCGTCGAAGCCGCAAGGGAGCCGGTCTCATGCCCTTGAAACCAGCAAGAAGGCCCTTCTTCGCCAATTGCGTCGGTTGGCCAGAGGATTTGCAGATGCTCGAATTCCTGATCGAGGAGGGCGAGGAGGTTTCCCGGGACGAATTCCTGCGGCTGGTGGACAAGGAGATCCTTGCGGGGCTCGAGCGCGATCTCGGCTACGACCGGCATCTCAGGATGAAGGACGACTATCATGTCGGCTACCGGGTGGAGCCGCGGACCGGGATTCCCTTCTTCGTGCATTCCGCGATCGAGTTCGTCTTTGCGACCAATGATGAGGTCGACGGTCTCCGCGACATTGTTCAGGACCAGATCAACAGGGAATCGGAGGTTCCAATGCAGAATACGAAAGTCAGCTATCTCTACAGGGATGGCGGAAACAACAAGATATCGCGGGATGTCGTGATCGCTGGTGCGATGACTTCATCCCAGATCGCCATGTTCTGGGAAAAATGCGATCGGGAAATTGATGACCATCCCAGTTTCGTTCCGGGCCAGATCGGACTTCCCGACTTGCAAGCCGGTGATGAGGGCAAATACCCGTGGATCGAGGACATCGACCATCCCTGGCATATCCTGCAAGCCATAGAACATACGGATGAGGAACCAACGATACGTTTGTCGGCCGAGGATCTGGCATCCGAACTGGAAGAGATCGAGAAGGTCGAGGGATGGGATCGCGATCACCGGCCTGAGGAAGATTTCAATCCTCGGCCGGAGCTGCAAATCTGAACCAAAATACCTCCCATTCACTGGAATGGGAGGACATTTCTTGCCATGGGAATTTCGAATCCCCGTTGACCGAGAAGCAGGGTCCCGGTAAGTTTGCGAAAATTAATCAATGGCAGGGGCTTGAGCTCCAGCCCGGTGAAAGACCGGCCCGGGAGGCCGCGACCCATGAACCCTGAAGCGATCGTCGATCTTATCGAGAATGCTCGCGTGGACCTGTCCACGGAGACATTGGCTCAGCGGGGGCTTGCCCGTCTTTTCATGGACGCGGGACTCGATGCAAAAGCCGAGGTCCGGCTCAGCGACCGCGAGCGGATTGACTTCATGATCGGTCGGATCGGGCTTGAGGTGAAGATCGGACACCCGCGCCGGGCCATTTTGCGTCAACTCGAACGCTATGCGAAATCAGATGAGGTGGACGCACTCATCCTGGTGACTTCCGTGGCCTTCCCGACGACCAACCCTCCCATCGACGGCAAACCGCTGCATGTCGCGTCCCTTTCGCGAGGATGGCTGTGAACGGGCGGCTGGACTTCCGCGCCGGCAGCTGGACGGTCTCCGAGCTGCCGGGGCACATTTCCCTGCGCTTCAAGCAGATCTTCACCGGAATTCCGGCCGGCGCCGTCCCCCCTTTCAAACTGCGCGATACGCCGGACCGGGCGACGGATCTGGACTGGTTCATGCAGCGATATCCGCTGGAGATGAGCAAGGCGGCCCGCCGCAAGCTCGACGGATCGATCGAGGATTATCGCCAATCCCGGGAACAGCTGGCACATCTCTTGAGCGCGGCCTACCGCCCCGGCGAGATCGGGGGTATTCGCGAGCCTGAGCGGGCGGACCCGCATCAGGTGCGCGCCGCAGAGCTGATCCGCAATGCAGGGCGGCTTCTACTGCTCGACGATGTGGGGCTGGGCAAGACGCTCTCCTCCCTGGCGGCCATCGCGGATGGCTGGGGTTTGCCGGTGGCCATCGTGGTCCAGCCGCATGTCGCGGATCAGTGGCAGGCAGCGATCGAACGCTTCACCCACCTGCGCGCGGTCCAGATCAAAACGACGAAGCCACACAAGCTCGACCCGCATGATATCTACATCTTCCGGTATACGAATATGGCCGGATGGGTGGACATGTTCCCGGCGCTCGGGCTGAAGACGGTTATCTTCGACGAAATCCAGGAGCTGCGTCACGGCTCGGATACCGCCAAGGGCCGCGCCGCCAAGGCGCTGATCGCGGCCTGCGACCATCATATCGGCCTGACCGCCACGCCGATCTACAATTACGGTGACGAGATCTACACTGTCGTGGAATATGTGGCGCCCGGCTGCCTTGGAACCCGAGAGGAGTTCCGCATCAACTGGTGCCGGATGCAGGGGACCCACTGGATCGTCAAGGAGCCGGAGGCGCTCGGCGCCTTCCTTCAGGCCGAGGGCATCGCGTTGCGGCGCACCGAGGACGATCCAGAAGTGGCCCAGTCCGTCCCGCCGCTCAAACGTGCCCTGTTCCAGGTGGCCTGGAACGACGGCGACGTGGAAACGGACCGGGAGCTGCAGCGCCGCCTGGCCCAGCGGGTTCTGACCGGCAGCTTCACCCAGCGCGGCCAGGCCGCGCGCGAACTCGACATCCTGCTGCGCCAGGAGACCGGCATCGCCAAGGCCCGCGCCGTTGCGGCCTATGTGCGCAACCTGGTCGAGAACGGCGAACAGGTGATCCTGGGCGGCTGGCACCGAGAGGTCTACCGGATCTGGCAGGAAGCCCTGTCGGACCTGCGCGTCGTGATGTTCACCGGATCGGAATCCCAGAAACAGAAGCGGGATGCCAAAGAGGCCATCATGAGGGGCGAGGCGGATGTGATCATCATCTCTCTGAGGTCCGGCGCGGGTCTCGACGGGCTGCAGTTCCGCATCCGTCATGTGGTCTTCGGCGAGTTGGACTGGTCCCCCGAGGTCCACAAGCAACTCGTTGGCCGCGCGCGCCGTCGCGGACAGTCTCGCGAGGTGACTGCCCATTACCTCTGGACCGATGGCGGCTCCGACCCTGTCATCATGGGCATGCTCGGGCTGAAAGCCTCCCAGGCGGACGGCATCCTGAACCCCTATGTCCGGGAAGACCGGAACGCGCCGGAGCCCGCCGATGAGAACAGGATGCGCGAAATGGCGCGGGCGATCCTTGATCGTCCCGATCCCGATCCAGCCCAGAATATGGCTGCAATCGCAGCTCCGCCTCCGCCCTCCGATATCCCGGATTTCAATCAAGTCGTCTGGGCTTGAGCCTGGAAGGTGTTGGTAAAAGCCTTCTCTGCCGATCCTCCTGTCTTGATTGGAAGGCGTCGCCTTGCGATAATGCGAAAAACACAAGGCGCGAGAACGATGAACTTTTACACCGCAGATCCACATCTCATGCACGAGGCCATTATCCGCATGTGCCGGAGGCCATTTTCCACTGTCGGCGAGATGAATGAAGCCATCATCGGAAATGCCGCCACTGTCATGACAGGAAAGGATGATCTCTGGATCCTCGGGGATGTCTCTCTTGCAAAGGGGGCGGACCGGGATCTTGTCAGGGCCATGATCGGTCGGATTCCAGGTCGCAAACATCTGGTGCGAGGCAACCACGACAAAAGCTGGATCGAGGATCTGGGCTGGCATTCGATCCACGACTTCATCGAGGTCAAGGATGGCGGGCGGCGCGTTTCTCTCTTCCATTACCCGATGGTGACCTGGCCCGGCATTCGCCACGGAGCCCTGCAACTTTTCGGCCATGTGCATGACAACTGGCTGGGCCAGCGCAATTCGGTGAATGTCGGCGTGGACTTCTGGGGCTTCAAGCCAGTTTCCGTCGATGAGGCCGCGTTGCGCGCGGCGGAACTGCCTTGTAGTCAAGCGTTGCTGGACTGCGAGCCAGGTTACGGAGAGCCCGCCTTTGGCAGAGGCACGCCCCGCAACCGGCAACTTTGCGAGGAGGTTTGATGGTTCTGGATGCAAGCGCTACCGCCTGCAGGATCGCCGAACAGAATTTCGGAGATTGCTGCCCTCGCTACCGGCCAGGTTCTTCAGGTTGATCGCGGCATTGATGTCGCGGTCATGATCGGCGCCGCATGTGGCGCAGGTCCAGGAACGGACCGAGAGTGGAAGCTGATCCACCTTGCTGTGACAGCCGGAACAGGTCTTGCTCGAGGGAAAGAACCTGTCGGCGACCATCAGTCGCCCGCCGGCCCGCTCGAGCTTGTAGCCGAGCTGACGGCGGAATTCGTAAAAGCCCATATCGGCGATCGCCCGGGCAAGACGGCCATTGCCCATCATGCCCCGGACATTGAGATCCTCGATCGCCACGCTGCCAAAGCGGCGCGACAGCATCGTCGTCAGCTTGTGCAGGCTGTCCTGGCGGATATTGCGGATCCGGGCATGGAGCTTCGCGATCCGCGCCCGGGACCGGGCCCGGTTCTTGCCGCCCTTCATCTTGCGGGCGTGCGATCTCTGCAGTTTCGCAAGCTTCCTGAGATGCGAGCGCAGCGCCTTCGGACCCGCGATCTTCTCGCCAGTGCTCAGGGTCGCCAGATCGGTGATCCCGAGATCGACGCCGACCGCCGGCCGGTGATTGTGCAGGGGCTGCTCATGGTCGATCTCGGCCATGACCGCGGCAAACCAGCGACCGCCCTCCTTCGAAATCACCACCGATTTCAGATCGGGGTTGAGATCCGGGCTGAAGCGATAGGCCTCGTGCATCCTGACCCAACCGATCCGCGGCAGCTTCAGGCGCCGTCTACTACGTCTTCCATATATTCAGCCGGGAGCGCTGGTGCATGGCGGAGCAAATTCTCGGAGTCGAAGGTAACGGACCTCATGCGAGCGAGATGGATCGGCTGAATTCGCACCGCATGTTCAAGAATGTCTGGTATCGGACACCCGAACTCGGGAAAAAGATTCGCAAGTTTCGTATCGAAGGCTCATTTGAAATGATGTTCCCTGAACCAGGATCCCAATCAGGAAGAGATAATCATGTCGAACAGGACGATCAGGACAAATGGCGCGCCGAAGCCCGTGGAGAAGGCTGGGGCGGCGGCGAAAATCATGGCTGGACCCGCCTCTGCCGTCTGCCGGGACGCCTATTCCGTCGGTCCTGACGCAAGCCCTTACGATCTGCGCAATCTCGTCACTCATGGCGACATCATCGTGGAGAAGGACAGGAGTGCGAATGTCCGATCGATGTGGCTGCGCTACGAGGGCCAGGATATCCCGATGCCGAACGGCTTCGAGGATGAGCACATCAAGATCCTGCTGGAAAGCGCCGGATATATCTTCGAGGGCAGGCGGAATGTCTTTCAGCTTGCAAACAGCCTTGCCAACCTGTCGACCTCATCCGAGATGGAGAAGTCGGGCGCAAGCAACGCCAACCCCGATTGGATCGAGGACAATACGATGGCTCTCGACGGGCTGATCTCGCAGGCACGTCAGATTACCGGAATTGAGCCGGAGCTGGATTTCGGCTCCGCTGCGCCGGGCATGTAAGCGCATGGACGATCTTGACATGGATATGGATCTGAATCTCGTCGTCTACACGGGAGACATCTCCCGGCATTGGGACCCCGTTGCCGATGATGTCTGGGGTGTTGGCATCACCTGGGATATGGTCCATGCATGCCTCTCCGATGTATCGCTCAGGATCGATACGCCGGTAGGCGCCAACTCCGATGACCCGATGATCCATGCAGGCAGGATCGCCTGGCTCGCGATGAATTCCTGGCCGGACCCAGTCCAGCTCGAGTTCACCCATCAGGGGTTTCGGGTTGAGGACGGAAACCATCGGCTGGCAGCAGCCATTCTCCGTGGCGACATGTTCATCGAGGTTTCCATCGGCGGATATCTTGATATCGCTGAGGAGTTCCTGGGCAGCCGCGCTGGCTTCCGGAACGCGGATTGCAACCTGGAGGACAGCGATCATGAGCTTGAGCCCTGCTGAAAAGGTTCTTGAGATCAGGACATTGATCTCCGCGATCGAGGAGCGGCATGCCATTCGTGTCATGGCGGCCGTCGAAGGGGGATCCAGAGCGCATGGATTTGCTTCACCAGACTCTGATCACGATATCAGGTTCATCTTCCGCCTGCCGCCTGAACGGCAATTCTCGCTCGTCGATGGAAAGGACCATCTCACCCTGAAGATGAAGGATCTTCCCTACGACCCTGGCTTCGAGATCGAGTTCGACGGGATCACGGTGAAGAAAGCCTTGTCCATGGCGGTCTCATCGAAGCCCGAGATCAGCGAATACGTGCGCAGGGCAGGGCAGATGGGTGTCTTCAATCATGGATACGCCGGCGATGACGGCTTCATCCGCTCCATGCTGTCCCTTTCATCCGGTCTCCAACCGCGGCCGGCGGCGCATAATTTTCGCGGCCTGGCGAAAAAGAACCACTTCCGGGACGTTGATGGTTCAGGAGCGCCCATGCTCAAGACCTACCTGCACTCGGCCAGGGCCCTGATGCTTTCCAGGTGGATCTACGACAATCACCAGCGGGCTTTCGAGTATCCACTCGATTTCGATGATCTCCTCGCACAAGCAGAGCTTCCGGGTAATGTCGCTCAGGCCATCGCTTCGGTCCTTGACTGGAAGCGGGGCGCTCTGGACAGCAAGTCCCGTTACCGGATCGAAGTGTTGGACGACTGGATCGCTTCGGAATTCGAAATTCTGGAGAGGATCATTCCATCGATCCCCGATTATCCGATGATCGATCCCGACCGTGCCACCGCAATCCTGCTTGATTGTTATGGAATCTCGCCCGAAAAGGAGCGCGAGCATGCAATCCAGCCAGGACTGATGTAAAGAGCAAACCGGCATCGGTTATCCACAGAAACAGGACTGCGCCATGTAGCCGATTGCGCGAACACCTCTATTTTCCACGAGAATTCGGCCTGCAACCAGGCTGTCGACACATGAACGATCGGGGAAAATTATGACGCCAACCGGCAATCAGGCAGGCGAGAGCCAGGTAAAACTGTGTGCAAGCGGAAGTGGCTTGCCTTGCACATGCGGTTCACGGGCCCAGCAGGGCTGGTTCGACAGGACATTCTTCTTCCTGGAGCAACAATTCGAACAGGCCATCTATGCCTGCAGATGGTTGATGGCGCCGATCTATGTCGGTCTTGGCGTGACGCTACTGATGATGCTCTATATGTTCATGAGAGAACTGTTTCACTATATCCTGATCCTGCCAGAGATGCAGGTGGCTGACCTGATCCTGGCGACACTCTCCCTCATCGACCTGTCCCTCGCGGCAAACCTGACCGTGGTGGTGCTTTTTGCGGGATACGAAAACTTCGTGTCCAAACTCCATCTGAAGCCAGGAACCGACCGGCCGTCGTGGATGGGAAAAGTCGACTTTTCAGGGCTGAAAATGAAGCTGATCGCGTCTATGGTCGCAATCTCCGGAATTCACCTTCTCAAGACGTTCATGTCTCTCGGCAAACCCACATCGACCGTAACCCAGGACGATCTGTTCTGGCTTGTCGTGATTCATGTGATTTTTGTTGTCTCTGGTGTTCTGCTGGCGATCATGGACTGGATCGCTCACAAGACCCCAAGCCTGAACAAGGACTGAGTCCGCGCCTCAGGTTGATTGCGAACACGGAGCCGCTCCTTGCAGGGCGGCTTCCTCTTTTGGATCCATCCGATTGGATCGTTTTAGCGATTTTCCGTCCGGATTTTCTTGCCATCTGCTGATATTCCCTTTCAGAACAGTTCCGCAGAAGAAAGGCCATCCCATGGAAAAGAAGGATTTCGTGATTGAAGTGTCCCTCCTCGTCGACCTGGACGATCTCGATCCGGACGATCTGAACGAGCATGGCGAATCCGCCCATGATGGCAGCTATCTTGTTACGCTGGATTGGCCGGAAGGCTGGTCGCTCGGAGACCTTATGGGCCGTTCCCTGGAGGTCTTCCATGAACAGCACGAGATCATGGAGCCATCTGATTTCAATATCCTATGCCGTCCCCGCAACAAGTTCGACCAGGATGCCGACTTCATCGTCCTTGGCGAGTTCGAAGCCAAACCTGGTGTATCTGACGATCCTCAGCCTTGAGGCAAGCCTGATCGCGGACGGATTCAGACGCCGGCTGGCATTCTGCCGGGAAACACGGAATGAGCATATGCGTTCTCAGGCGTGCTGTCGGATATAATTATGTGCGAAAATGTATAAACTGGCAATCAAGGGGACCGAACTTGTCTCAAAGAACAGATCTGCCACGCTGGCTTTGAATGATAGCCTGGGTCCAGTTTCAAGATTGTTCAGTTACCCAGTCGAGTTCACTCCATCCTACGGGATGGAGTTTTCGTTTCGGCCATCGCCAATCGCCTTTGGTATCTGCGACACCTGTATTTTTCTCACGGTGTGAATAGATTTCCTGTGCTCCAGAACCTCAGGACAAGGGACGCACCATGAAAGTCTATGCACCTCCGGCAGACGTCACCTTCTCCGAAGTCGACTATCTGAACTACGATCGCGAGCGCGAGATCGCACGCGAGGCCGAGAACAACGAGATGGTGCGGGCCTGGCTGAAAGAGCAGGGCTTCATCGGCAAGCACAGCGGAAAGATCATGTCATTGCCGTTCGCGGATGGACATGCTCAATACATGCTCGCCGATGGCAAGCCTGGGACGGCATCCTTCCTCGTCCACCTTCCGCATGGCGATGCCTACCACAATCCTCTGGCCAGCGGACTGACCAAGAAGGCTGTGATCGATGAGATCATCCGGGGTGAAAAACTCGCAGAAATCTTCGCGAAGCCGAAAGACGACCCTGATGCAGATGCCGGGATGGAGCCCTGATCCATGCTGAAGAATATCTCCGAGGCGATCGCAAGCTACAGGACGCCGGACCCTAAAGGGGAGATCGCCGAGGGCGTCCGTATTGACGGGTCGATCCTCAGCGCCGAGCAGATCGACGCCATGATGGGCCATGGAGAACATTGGAACCACCCGAGGTTCTCCGTATGGGCCCGAAGCAATGACAAGCGCTGGGATGCCGTCGATCTCTATCGGGATGAAGAGCTTCTTTCTACGACCTACCGGACGAAGACCGGTTCGAAGAGTTTTACGATCACCATCGCGGAACTGGCCCAGGATATGGACCGTATCGAAACCATCTTCCAGGCTGCCGCGGAATTCTGCCTCCAGCGGGACGCCAGGATCCGGAGCCGTGCCGAGATACTGGAAGCCGATGTCATGTCGGCATTCAAATCGATCGGTATCGCTGTGCCGCGCCGCGCCATGGATGACGATCTCGAAATCATGCTCGATGGTGGCTATTTCGAGTTCAGCAATACCGCAGCGCGGAGTCGAAAGCTCCCCGCCGGGTTCACGCTCGTGACCGACCAGGCTGCCGAAAATGGCTCCCCTGGGGTCTTCGATCCTCTTGGGGGATACATCGCCGACCACCGGTTGAGCTACATGGGTAAGGAGCTTCTCCACGTTCAGGTGTGGCATATCACTGAAAAGGTCAGCACTCAGGTCAACGAGATCGCCTGGGGTATGAAGGAGGTGCTCTTCGGCATGGTCATGAATGAATTCGACCATGTGAAATCCCTGGAGAGGAACAGGATCATCGAAGATCTGTCGCGGGAAAGTCTTGATAGGGAGGAATCCCTCGACGGAATCTGGCAGGATCTTCTGCCGGAAATACAACCCGGCAAGGCATCAGGGTCCACCGGCGCACAGGATGCAGCGGAGGGCTGGGTCGCCTGGGCGGAGATACTCGAAAGAACTGGAGATGGGGAAGCAGAGCCGGATCCTGTTAAGGACGACTGGTCTCAGGAAGACAAAGCTCCTGAGATGGTCATGTAGTTTCACCGCTTGTCACGATTAAATTTATCGCTTACTCTGCATGCGAAAATGCGGAGTAACCAGCTATGACCGATACCATTCAGTCCGTGAAGGCCTTCGTGAGGAGCTTCCTTCATCGAAGCTGCAAACCGGTTCCGGCGATGCGAGCTGGTAGCGGGAAGGTTCATCTTGAAGTATGGGAGACCGCGAGCGGACGGACCAGGCCAGTCGGTGTCGAATTCGATCACGATGGTGTCGTCAATCTCTGGCTGGTCACCATGCATGTTTCGGCCGATCTGCCAAATACGGTTCTGCGTGCCGACAAGATGCCGGCGGGGCGGAAATGGACTGACGTCCATGGCGATGGCGCCAATAGCAATCTGAGCGCATATGAACAGTTCCGCACCAAGAAGATCACGCGCCTTGGTGTTAAGAGCATCGCGGATGCCGAACTGGTTCTCGACCGGCTTGCAAATTAGCCTTTTCAGGCCCTCCGGTCACGTAGATGCGAATAAAGGAAGACCAAATGCCTGACGTTGCCCTTGACCATACCGTCACCGAAGCGCTGTTTTGCAACGCTCCCGTCGCCATCGGCGTTTCGGGCGGCAAGGACAGCCAGGCGGCAGCCATCGCGACGATCGCCTATCTCGACACGATCGGACATTCCGGACCGCGCATCCTGATCCATTCCGACCTGGGTTCTGTCGAATGGAACGCGTCCCTCGATGTCTGTGAGGAAATGTCGAAGCATTTCGGACTTGAGCTCGTCGTCGTCGCCCGCAAAGCGGGCGGCCTCATGGAACGATGGGAGTCGCGTTGGGCTTCGAGCGTCAGCCGCTACGAGGCGCTGGAAACGGTGACACTTGTGCCATGCTGGTCGACGCCCTCCATGCGATTTTGCACGAGCGAGATGAAGACCCATATCATCACCGCGGAACTCAAGCGCCGCTTCCCGGGCGAGACTGTCGTCAACGTAACCGGCGTGCGTCGCGAGGAAAGCGCACAGCGGGCAAAGCAGCCCGTCTCAGATAAAAAGGGTGCCCTGATCAACTGGCGGCCGATCATCGACTGGACCATTGAGGAAGTGTTTGCAGCAATCGACGCCAGCGGCATGACCCCGCATGTCGCCTATCGAGGCTTCGGTATGACCCGGGTATCCTGCCGGTTCTGCATCATGTCCAGCATGCCTGATCTGGTCGCCGCGGCCGCCCAGGAAGAAAGCCGTGATCTCTACCTGCGAATGGTAGCGCTGGAAGCCGTAAGCAGCTTCGCCTTCCAGGGATCGCGCTGGCTTGGGGATGTGGCGCCTCACCTCATCCAGGGGCAACTTGCCGATGCTCTCGCTGCAGGCAAGGCCAGGGCGGAATCCCGCAGGAAGATCGAGGCGACCATCCCGCAAGAACTGCTCTATGTCAGCGGCTGGCCCACACGCATGCCGACCCAGGATGAGGCTGATCTGTTGGCAGGCGTGCGGAGCCAGATAAACGATCTGTTCTCCTTTGATGCGAAATACCTGGATGCCCAAGGTGTGACCGAGCGCTATGCCGAACTCATCTCCCTGAAGAACGCACGCGATGCCAGGAAGGTGGATCAGGCGCTGAAGCGGCAGGCACGACTGGAAAGGATCGCCGCATGAATGGGATCGACTTCTCCCAAAGTGCCTGCTGGTATGACGACAATGCGGCCAGCTTCATCTCCGGTGCAGATCCTCTGGATACCGGCCCCGACATGCGGCGGTTCCTTGATCTGCTGCCGGTCAAGGTCTCACCGAGGATCCTCGATATCGGCTGCGGATCAGGGCGTGATCTCGAGGCCTTCCAGGCTTTGGGATGCCGTATCGGCGGGATCGATCCGAGCGCGGCCATGATCGGGAACTGCCGGGCACGCCTGAAAGGGGAGGTGATGCTCGAGCAGACCGACCTGGGCGGTCTGTTCATGCCTCCCGCCTCCTGGGATGGCGTCTGGGCCATGGCCAGCCTGCTTCATATTCCACTGTCCGGACAGGAGCAGGCCTGGTGCACGATTGCGCACCATCTGGCCCCTGGCGGAGCAGCCATGGCTTGGGTGAAGGCGCCAAAGGATGTCGATGCCCGCGAGTTTATGGATGAGCGGGGGCGGCCGATGTGCCATTACGGATCCGAAACCGCCCTGCTCCTGACCGAGCGGGCATCGATGCGATATCAGGCATCCGTCACTGTGGACAGGATCGTCAGGCTGGATTCCCGCGGCGATGAGACCATTTGGACAGAAATTCTCATGCAGCGGAGATGAAGAAAAGGCGCGTTATCGGAGTTCCGAGAAGCGCATCTGGCCGTTGAAAATCGTACAATCTTCGGCAATATTGCTGGAAATAAATCCAACCATAAGGAGAATCGGATGTTGGGACTGCTGATTGGTATCGTGATGGTCGTCGTCGGTGGGTATATGGTCATCAAGGTGCAGAAAAGGAATTTCGAGCGCACGAATGGTGCCGGTGTGCTCGAATTCGACAACTTCAAACAATCCTACTGGTTTGGTGTCGGAAACCGCTTCATGAACGCCGTCGGTTACGTTCTCCTGGTGATCGGGCTCTTCACCACTTTCATCTCGCTGGCTACCTGAACCTTCTGATCCGCCCAAAGGCAGGTTCGATTGATCGGGCCTGCGGACACCATCCATTCGCCTGCAGCCATGTGCACCGCGCATGGCTGCAGGCGAAAAGAGTAATTTATGCAGCGGTGCAGGATCTCGTTCCTATATCACTCGGTATGGAACATTATTCGATCAAGGATCTGAGCGGAGAGCATTTCTGCGAAAGGCTTCTCAGAGAGCACTTTTCCGATCTGGACAGTGAAGGTCTGGTTGCGCGTTTCCTGGCGCGGATCAAGCCAGAAGTCATGGCGTGCCGGATCGCGAAAAGCAATCCGGTCGTGAGGCTTGCCGTTTTCAATGGCGGGCGGATCGTCGGTCTTCTTGATGCTTATAAGCTCGGCAATCTCGATATCGAGATCGGGATCTCTGTTACCAAGGATATGCAGGGCAGGGGGATCGGCCGGACGCTTCTCGCACAAGCCCTGTCGGATGCCAGGCTGTCCGGTTCCAGAAAGGTCATCCTGCTGATGTCCTGCGACAATATGAAGATGCGAGGCCTGGCTCAGAGGCTTGGGGCGGCATTCCAGCGTCTGGACGGTATGCTTGCTGCCATGTTCGCTCCGGGCTGCTCGACGGCCGCGACCTGATACTCCGTTGCCGAGGAGCTTCTCACCATCGCCGAGGAGCATGCCTGAGCAGCTCCTTGGCGATGGCCATGGTCATAATCATGGCTCCAGGATGTATTATCCGATCTCCGGATGCCTGAACAAGCCGCCTTGCCATTCCTCCATTGATACGGGTGGACGCTTGACCGAGAGGGCGACACCCTCAAGGGAGATTGTCCGGGCGCCCTCAGTCAGGAATGCGCAGGGATCTGCAAAGGTCATGCCGGCGGGCCCGCCCTCCAGAAATAAGACCTCCCCCTTGGCAGAAAGCAGGAAGTCCAGCGTAAAGTCCTGGCGATCCCATCCCTCCTTGCCGGCGGTGTCGCTTCCAGGAGCGATGCGCTTGTTGCCTATGCCGAGACCCAGGTTCTGCATGGCATCCAGCATGGCTTGTGCAGAGGACAGCGCACCATCAACCGCCTTGCGAATGGTTGCCTCTGGAATGGCGCCGCTGTCACCCATCCCCATTTGCCGGTAGTAGTTGGCCAGGCCGGAGATCTGTCCATCCCGAATAAAAACGCGAAATTCGATCGGCCAATTGCCATCGGCACCATCGAACTGGCCGCTCTCCTTCATCGGCGGGATATAGGGACGGACGAAAGCCCTGATTTCGGCCGATCCCAGATCTCTCAGCGTCGAGTAGAAGCGCTCATCGTATATCTCGGGGAACATCTTCCCGTCGACACCGCGGATCAGACCGTTAGAGATTTCCCCTCCATCCGAAAGACTTGCCTTCACATCTCCAGGCGCCACCTGTTCGAACCGAAGTATCTCACCTTCCTTCAGATTTTCGACGATTTCGTCGGAAAACGCATCGATTCCGCTGCCATCACTCAGCGCGTCCATCACAAGAAAATATTCTGTCGCGCACGTCGTTGCGATCTGCCTGGCCGGGATCGATGGGACACCTGCATGATCGGCGATGGCAAGCCAGGCGGTCAGGCTGATGACGTTGAACCTGGCCGGCTCAGCGTCTCTTTCACGGCATGAGATCTCTTCCGAGCTGATGAGATGATCTTCGCTCCATTTCACGCCGGCAGCAATCTCTTCACGGATTTCCTTCTCGCGCTCTTTCGGAGGTTTTGGCTCCGGAAAGTTCATCGCTCCGAAAACGGTTGAAAGAGCATACACCATTGCTCATCACATCCCCGGTGCCGGGTCGTTGTTTACCGAAGGATCATTCCAATCCTGGATCTCAAAGCCAAGATCCACCGGCGCAGCCGTCTCGTTCGAGGCGAGGAAGGCCTCGTAGATGGCCTCCGCCGGAGAGGACGGGATGAAATCGCTGTCGTGTCCCGAGTGACGAGCCGCCACTGAACTTTGCATCTTGAAGAGCATGCCGTTCGTGACCTCGACACTCAGCCTCGCCGTCATCTCCGTATCCGACCTCTGAACGATATCGACATTATCCAGGACAGCTCCGAGATCGTCGGCAATCGCTGCCAGGAAAAGTTCATCCTTGAGATCCTTGCCGGTGACTTCGGCGAAGCTGGAGACGAAATACTCTTCGAAGCTTTCATCGTCATAGAGTCGCAGGACAATGTCACAGTGCTTGATCCCGGTTTCAAAAGCCTCGCCGAAGGGCAGGGCGAGCCCAAAATCCCTGTGCAGATCTTCCAGTGAAAGGATAAACTCGGGAATCTCGTCATTGCCGATTGGCGCCTCAGACAGAGTATAGGCGGCAACGGATCCATCCGAGAAAATGCGGGCGCGCATGATGCTGGCCATTGGAACATCTTCAAGACGGTCATAGTGATCGGCGAAGTCTCCTGCACGGCAAGCTTCGAAAATGGCCCTTGCATCGTCCTCTGCGGACATCGTGGCGGCGCCGGCCGTTTGATGGGCATCATAGACTTCAGCCCATACATCCGGAGTGATGTGATCGGGAAAATCGAAATCTTCCTGCGGCGAAACATCAAGCATGCGTTCGAACCCAGGCTCGGACTTGAAGAGAAGGAAGCGATCGACATGTTGCATGAGCCTGAACCTCGAATGATGTAAATTCCGTTCCCTCAAAGATAGCCATTCAAGACGAAAAAAGAGCCCGGGAAATATCCCAGGCACCACATCCCTTGCTCCTGCGGGAACAGATTAATAGAATGCGAAAAAAAGGATGTCATCGCAATGCCCGTTTCCACAGATTGGATTCCCTTGCCCCACGGACTCGAGGTTGAAGAGCATCTCTTCGTGATCGGCGATGTGCATGGAAATGCCCACCTTTTGGAGGAGGCTCTCGATTGGTCCGGCCGCCAGCCGCAGCTCGGTGAACAGGAACTGGTCTTTCTGGGCGATATCATCGACCGCGGCCATGAAAATCTTCGGTCGATCGGACTGGTCATGACCGGTCTTCCTGGCATGAAGACCGACATTCTTCCTGGTAATCACGAGATCGAGCTTCTTCGCTTCCTCGACGGAGATGATCAGGCTTACGATGCCTGGCTCAATATCGGTGGAGCAACCATGATCCAGGAGATCGATGGGCTCGAGGATGCGCGCGGTTTCCGTCGGATCAGGTCGATGCTTGTCGATGCCATTCCTGAAGGCTTCCTGCGCGAGATTCGCAGCGGGCCGGGACATCTGGTGCGAGGTGGATTTCTTCTCGTTCATGCAGGTGTCGACCCTCATGTCGAAGATCCCGAAGCCTACCTGTCCATGAAGTTCGACGAGGGTGACAGGAAGACCCACTGGGCCTGGATCTTCGACAGCTTCAGCGAATGGGCAGATGGTTGGGAACGCTTCAATGCCGAAGCGGTCGTCCATGGACATCAGCCCGTCCTTGTCGAGAACTGGCCACAGGCATTCCAGGCCAGCTATGGGGATCTGGTATCACATCGCCGCCTCAATCTCGATTTCGGTAGCGGGGTGATCGATCGCCTTGGCGGTGCCGAAATTCACGGCAATCGGCTGCGATTTTTCGGGTGCGGCAAATGATCATGTCGCGACTTGGTTCAATCATGCTGATCGCCACCATGACTGCGCTCGCAGGTTGCAATACCGTATCGGGCGTCGGCCAGGATATCTACATCGGAGCGAACTTCGTTCAGGGATACATGCCGCCGGAAATGCAGGCACCGCCGGACCGTGCAACGATCGGCGGTAGCGGCATTCCATCACTCGGATCGATGTGATCCCGTTCAGGATGAATCACAGCCTGCGCCGAATGCTCCCGTCTCGAGCAATGCGTTCCGGATGATTGGGTCGATCCACGGCTTCTCCCGCATGCCGGGGATATGGGCATGAGCATTGCGAAGCAATCCACACCAATAGCGGCCCTCATCCCATTCCAGTGCGGGACAGGGGCCTTCGACGGCGTGGATGAGGTCGCGCGCCAGAATGCAGGGAATGGCTTTGCAACAAGCACCGCAACCATTGCATGGCGCGCCATAGTCTGGTTTTTCCGGGGCCGTGCTGTTCATGGCCGGAAGTCTACCATCCCATGCCGTTTTCGCAAGTCTTGCTGATCACATCGACAGGCTTGCCTCTTCCTCCTGGCAGGCCCAGCCGACAGGCTCTCCCGTTTCCACATCGACAGCCAGATCCGCGTCAAAGAGATGCCACTCATGCTCCAGGCTGTTTTCCCCAAAGCCGCCCAGGCAGACGGAATCGTAGCCGGCATCCTTCAGCGCCTGGACGAATTCAGGCACCTCCAGTGCCCGGAACCCGAGAACCGGCGGCAATCGGTCGAGGCGTTCCGGCCAGGCCTCGATCATCTCGCCGAGATACATGCCGGTTTCCCGATGGATCTCATCATAGCCACCGGTGTCCTGGATAGCGGCGCTGCAATCTCTTGCAACAGCCCTCAGCACGTCCCGGCCAAATTCCAGAGCGATGACATCGAGATCGAAGAACGGGTCTTCGTCATCCTGTTCGATCAGAACATATGGTTTCTGCACCGCGAGACGAACCTCCCAGATCCGGGGATGCAAGATCCTGCCGGCGGCGAGTGATCGATCGTTGGGCTGACTCGCATAGAGCGCCGCCGTCTCCCTCGTGCCGAAGGAGATCGTGGGCAGATTGGTGCGTATGCCATCGGCGCCGCACCATTGCCCGCGAAACACGGTGGTCGCCCGTATGGCTTCAAGAGCCTGGCGGGCATATTTCTCGCGGATCTCGGGCAACATCACGGACCTTCGATATCGGCATCCGGTTCCGGTTCGAGGGCAAGCAGAATCGCATCATGAACAATCTCGCACACGATCTCCGTCGGCATATCCGATGAGGATTCCCGAAGGGCCGTTCGAACCTCTTCGTCCGTCTTCCCTTCGCACGCATCAGGAAACTGCGAGCGCACCTCTGAGATATTGGCGGTGTAGAAAACCTCATAGGATTCGGTGAATTCGGCACCTACCGCGGTCTGGAAATCCTGAATCAGATCCTCGGGGTTTCCGACAGTATCCTTGATGCGCGCAAGCTCTTCAATGAGCGGGCGCAGGAGGGCGTCGCGAGATTTATAGTCGAGAACGGGTTTTGTCATGGTTTCTCTTTCTCTTCAGGCATGGCAGGAGAATAGGATCTCCCTCAGAAAATGGAGGCTCCTCCCGGGTCAGACCCAGGAGATATCATTCACATCGATGTCCCGCGGGTCCGTCCCGTCCAGAGGCGCCGGAATATCTGCAATCCGGGCAACTTCCGCGGCTTCCGGGTCGGTTGCAGCCGCAATTGCGGGAACCGGTGTGGGCAGGGCCTTCACCTCGGCAAGCGGAAACAGGTCCGGCACTGCGAAGACGGCATCGAAGGCCCGGCCGACGATCTGGATTTCATCGCCCTTCGGGTAGGGATACTGGTCTCCATCCCGCCCGAGAAGGGCCGATTCCGCCGCGAAGACCTGCTCATCGACGATATTCGCAAGGTAGTCGTTCGAGCGTCCATTGGCTTCCAGCCTGTCGATCACCCAGGTTTCGAAAGACCTGGCCGTCATTTCGAGAGCCAGCGAGAAATATGGGGCGCTGCGTGTCCGGTCGAGAAGAGAAGACCTCATCGGGAGTTGCGTGGCTCCAATCGCCTTGATGACGTTGAAGAGGGCTTCGGCCGCCGGCTCGTGCTCTGGATTGCCGCGCTTGCGCTGCGCGCTCGCATCCCCCATCCGGTCTCCCATCCAGCGCGAGACGGCATTGGCGAGCCCATGCCACCATTCATGCGCGAGCGATCCGGCTCCCTTGTTCTTGGTCAGGTTGATAACAACATGGCCGGGCTCATAATGTGCTTTCGCTGCATTGATGCCGCCGGTTCCCCTGGCGCCGAAGGCCATCCCCAGCTCTCCGTTGAGCGAAAGGGCTCGCGGTTCGACCCCGAGGATCTCCGCCAGGTCGATGAAGGCGTCATAGCAGTCGTTGAGATCTTCCTGGCGCCGTGGGCCCTCGACGTAATTGCCGAACTGAACGCCGCGGAAGCCGAAGGTTTCCATGAACATGTCAGGGCTGACATTCCTGCCCTCACGATGATCCGGCCCGACCCGGTCGCGGTTCTCGCCACGACGTTCGGCCGGAACCGTTTTCATCCGTTCCCAGAGATCCTCGACCGCGTCCTGATGCTCCTTCAGATAGGCTTTCGCATCCGTCATGTTCTCGAAGCCCTTGATCTCGATGACCCGGGTTCCGACTTTCTTGGCAATCATGGCAGGCCCGGTGCGATATTTGCTCTTCCAGTAGAGATCGAACTTCGTCCCCTTCTTCCTTGTCTCTGCCTGTGCGTCCGGATCGGCGCGGAACTTCTCTGCCAGAGCGTGGAGCAACGCATCCCTGGAAGGTTCTGACGCAATGAGCGCCATCGATCTGGCAGAGCCTGTATATGCGTTCCACAGGAACCTGGTTTCAGGGAGGCGGACGCCATCCTCATAGTTCTTCCCGACCTTACCGATGGTGATGTCCTTGAGGGAACGGCTGTGGCCGGTCATCTCATAGAGTTCGATCTTGCAGTCGATCTTCTGCTTCAGGCCGGCATTCGAGGGGCGGTCGAGGATGGACTGGCAGGTTTCCTTCTCGATTTTTCCGGAGAACATGTCGATCGTGATATTGCGGATCGACTCCACCGTCCTGGCCCACATGGCAAGATGGTGCAACCGCTTGGGCTTGGTATCGATCGAGTCACGCAGGGCCCTGGCGAAACTCACCAGCCATGGATCCATGCCATCGGCCAGAAGTCCGGTCCAATTCGGTTCAGGGAAAGTTTTCGCAAATGGTTCCCTGGCGATCTGCTCGCCGACATAAAGGGAGGCCTTGTGCAGCCATGCTGCCCGTTTTTCCTTGGCTGCTCCCGGGATATGCTCGCCGAAATCGGTGATCTTCTCCATGAATCCGCTCCTGTTCTGTTACCGGGAGAATAGCTTCCTCCTGTGAAAAAACCGTGCGTTCAGATTGCCCGGACACCGAACTTTTGGATTTCGGTGGGGCGGGATACGTTATTATGCGAAAACGTAAATCAAGGAACCCGTCATGCCCCTCGATCTTTCGCAATCCGTGCGACAGTCGCTTCTGCGCGAGATCGCGGCGCTTTCACGTGACCCCGGGGAAGGCTTCGACGTGGTCATCGCGGACGAGGCGATCAACGGTGGACTCGTTTTCGAGGCCAATGCAATCGAACTTGCGGATCACGACACGCTCAACCACCCCGGATGGGGGATTGCGCCTGTTCCAAGCCATACTGGATTCACACTTCTCCTCACCAAAGACGCGAAGGTCATCGGGCAGCTTTCCCTTACCCTCGACAGGTTTGGCCTGTGCATTGAAGGCGTCGCGGTGGATTTCCGGTATCGCGGCAAGGAACACAGCGAGAAGCTCGTGGAGGCCTGCGTCGGGATCTTCTCAAGAGCGGTGCGGGATCTTCCCGATGAGGAGGATGCGACATGGCTTCTCGCCCAAGAGGTATGGGGCGATTTCAACGATGCCGGCGAATACTTCGCCCTGCGGCTCGCCCAGCACTTTGAAGAGGCGCTCAGGCGCCTGGATGCTGCCGGACCGGAGATCTAATCATGATACTCCAGATCGGGCCTGCCTTTCGCAGGGGCATAAGGGCGGCACATGATGCATATGCGAAAATTCCAATTGGCGTAGGCGTTGTTCGAATGAACGACGACGAATATCCCGAACTGGTCGAGATGATCGATGACATGCATCGTTTCCCGGAAGACAGGATATCTCCATCCTATGGCGTCGTGCCGTATCCGGATGGCGAAATGTTCACCCTCGCCATCTTGGAGCGGGGACAAGTCATCTCGCAGATCAGCATGACGGTTTGTGTTTTTCGATCCGCTGTCGAGGTGACTGTCGAGAGCTGCTATACGGATTGCCGGCACCGGGGCAGGGGACTGGCCACATGCCTGGCCGGTATCGTGGGAGAGATTGTTCTGAGCGGATACATGTCCGCCGGTCAAGTCGACGAAACGTTCCCGGAAAAGGTCCGGCCCGTCATCTGTGGGGATTTCACGGAAGTAAGCAGGAAAGTCGGTGAAAAAATAAGAATGTCATTGGAATCCGGACTGCATCACATCGCCGGCCAGCCCGACATGGTGATGTAAGGACGGTCGTGCGAAAATGGATTGTCATGTTGAAAAGGAAGTGCCCATGAAAATCGTTATCCTCGTGCATCCTGGTTCGGTCTTTGTGTCCGCTGCCGACCAGGTGTCCGCCAGCCTTCTCGATCCGGCGATCGATGCGATGGAAGATCTCATCGATATATCTGATGGATTGATCGTGATCCATGGGTTCCTGAGCGAGCACATGTCGCGCGGCGACCGCTCCTGGGTCGATGATCTGATGAAAGCCAAATCAGCGGCTGGACAGATCGCCTGGAACCTCTGGGGGTGCGACGATGGCAGCGTACCGTCGGACAAGTTCTGGCCCGAAAAAGATATCTTCGAACATCAGACGGATGCCGCCCGAGCCCTTCACGAGTGGCTGCCGGAGAATGCAGAAATCACAGTGACTGGTGCCTGGGCTTGCGTTGACGAGCCAGGTGCGCTCGGTTGTGTAAATTCCGTCGCGCAAGTGCTGCGTAAGGCAGGGAGAACCGACGTTCGCATACACGAGGGCGCGGTCATGGATGCCTGGATAGGAGATGATGATCCGTCGCCATGAGACATTGCCAGCCGATCCCCGATCAGGGGACGAGATCATCGGCCGGCTCACCGACCAGCTCCGCGCGGATGCGATTTCCGAATTCGCGGTCGTAGCCAACCGCGGTCCGCACATGGGTCAGCCCGTAATCTAGCGCGGCAACGACGCATCGATGCCAGCCGTCAAGAGGAACCACCTTACCACCCTCGAGCTTGACGATGATCGGGCTCTGCTGGATCGCGACCTCGGCCCCGCCTGACTTCGTCATCCATTTGCGGACAGATCTCCAGCGCATGGAAGCTTCCGTTGCCGTCTCACCGTCGAGACGAATGCGGTCGTCGATCCGTTCCGGCGGGAATATCTCGGTAATCGGGAAGTCGACAATACACCAGTCGAATTCATCGATCTCGTCGGGATGGAGGATGTAGCCCATGTCCAGCACTCTGTCGATCGGAAAGGGCTCGGCCTCCTCCATGATCAACTCCGCGAGGCGTTCATGGCTCGCGATCGGCAATAGTTGGAAAGCGGCATTTCCAGAAACATCCACAGCGTCGTTCATCTCACGGTCCCGTTCAGCATGCCTGACGGATATATCTGGAAGAGAGGAAAAACGTTCACGGCTGATGGTCTCGAAAGAGACCATCGTTAACAAGGCCAAGGTCCGACAGTTCGACGAAGCCGACGGGACAGATGCGAACGAATCCGCCATCGTTGATCCAGGCTCCTCCAGGCATGATGCCATCCGACCAGCGCGCGATAGCTGCTGGAGCGCCAAATGCTCCGGAATCGGAGCCATCGGAAAGCAGCATGATCCAGCGGCCATCCTTGGCCTTCTCCAGATCCGCTTCGAGGCCCTTGTGCATCAGCGGCATTACGTTGCCTCTTTATTCAAGCTTTGCATCGCCTTCCATTTCGCCAACTGGATACGCGCCTGGGCTCTGTGTTCCTGCGGGACGGTCAGGACGGTGACGATAGCATCTCCCTTCACCGCATAGAGAAGTGAATAGCCCCATGTTTCGTGGACGCCTTCTTCGCTAACTTTGAGGCAAGGAGGCCATGATGGGCACGGGCAATTTCACTGACGACTTCAAGCGCGATGCTGTCGCGCAGATCACGGAACGGGGTTATCCGGCAAAGGAAGTTTCGGCACGGCTGGGTGTGAGCACGCACTCGCTCTATGCCTGGAAGCGCAAGTTCGCGAAGGCGGTGTCGGGTGACACGGAGAAGGATGCCGAGATCCGTCGGCTGAAGCGTGAGCTGGTCCGGGTGTCGGAGGAGCGCGACATCCTAAAAAAGGCCACCGCGTATTTCGCCAGGGATGCAAAGTGAGATACGCGTTCGTAGCCGAGCATCGGGGTCAGTTTTCGGTGCGGGCGATGTGCCGGTGCCTGCGTATCCAGCCGAGCGGGTTCTACGCGTGGCTGAAGACACCGCTGAGCCAGCGGGCGCAGGAAGACAGGCGCCAGACCGAACTGCTGCAGAAGGCTTGGGCCGAGAGCGGCAAGGTCTACGGCTACCGCAAGCTGCATGACGATCTGGTCGAACAGGGCGAAAGCATTTGTCCGAACCGCGTTTCCCGACTGGCGCAACTGGCGGGGATCAAGGCACAGATCGGCTACAAGCGCCGCCCCGGCAGCTATGGCGGCAAGCCGTCGGTCGTGGTCGACAACACCCTCGACCGGCAGTTTGATGTCGAGGTTCCGGACAAGGTTTGGGTAACCGACATCACCTACATCCGGACGCAAGAGGGGTTCGCTTACCTCGCGGTGGTCATCGACCTGTATTCCCGGCGCGTGGTCGGCTGGTCGATGCAAAGCAGACAGACGACAGATGTCGTCCTGCAGGCCCTGCTCATGGCCGTCTGGCGGCGCAAGCCGAAGAACAAGGTGCTGATCCATTCAGATCAGGGCAGTCAGTTCACCAGCATGGATTGGGCTGCGTTCCTGCGCGCCCACAATCTTGAGCATTCGATGAGCCGCCGCGGCAACTGCCATGACAACGCCGTTGCCGAGAGCTTCTTCAACCTGCTCAAGCGCGAGCGGATCAGGCGCAGAACCTACCGGACCCGCGAAGACGCAAGGCAGGACGTGTTCGATTACATCGAGATGTTCTACAACCCGAAGCGCAAACATGCGAGGAATGGGATGTTGTCGCCCGCCGAGTTCGAGCGGCAGCAGAAGATGAGACGTGAAGGCGTCTAAGAAACTCGGGGCTATTCAAAGATCGTTCGCCCCCAGATAGGCTTTCGAATGATGCAGCATGCCCAGATGGTCGACGAAACGGCGAAGCCGGCCGCCCATTTCCGTCCCCGGCATCATCGTCTCGACGACCTCGCTCAAGCTCTTCTCGGCTGCCCGTTTGGGAATGCCGCCGCGTTCCTTCAGCCTTTTGGTTGCGTGCCGGGTCACGAATCCGCCTCCGTCTCGAATTTCTCGATCCTGATCCGCCAACTGCCAGATGGCACGCCGCGAACGGTCAGGTTTTTCACCTCGATCTCGATATCCTCCGCGCCCATTTCATTGGCCTTGCTGATCAGATATCCGGCAACCGCGGTCTCACCGCTGGCCTTGCCGTCATAGGCAGTCATGTTCGCGAATTGCCGGTTCAGGGCGTCTCCATAGAAGATTCCCATCGGGAAGAAGGTCTCGACAAGCCAATTGATCGGTTTTCGCAGCAGGCGCTGCGCCAGGTTATGCTGTGCCATTCTTTGCCTCCCGGCTCTCCAGAAAGTCCTGAAACACGTCCAGATCGCCCATCCTGCAGCGGTAATGCATCGCGGGCGGACCCTGCACCTCCGAGGGGTGGCGTGTCATGTGATGGCCTGTCTTCGGCTGTTCCAGTTCGAGGCTGGCGGGTGCGTAAACCTGGCCTGGGAAATTGAAGGAGATCTCCGCCTCGATCATGGTCATGACACCCTCGATCTTCCTGACATTCGCTGAAGGGCGGAAATCCCCCGTCCTGATGATCTCCACATCACCACATCGCTTGCGGATCATATCCGCCATCATGTCGAAATAGGCCTCGCTGAACGCCGTCTTTCCGGCTCGGGAGGCCAGATCCTCCATACGGCAATGATGACAGCAATGGATGGCAAGATCGTAGAAGCCTACGACATCTTCGCTTCGCATTTCCTCATCGTCCAGGCTCCCCGAAGAGAGGCTCATGCCGCAGCCGTCACAGTCGAGGATCCATCCTTCATCGATCAGAACCGATGCGGGGATCTTCCCTCCCTCATAGATATCGAGGTTCTCGGCGCGCCTGACGACGATCGCATCCTCATCTGGATCCATGTCGAGAACGGTCTGAGCACCACGGGTCTTCGCCTCCTCCATCGTCTGAGCGAAGACGATACCACCTGTGTTTTCATGGTGTTCGGTTACGATGAAGGCGGGCATCCAATGACCTCGAGTTGCGCGTATGGATTGCGGTGACGGTCGCTTGCGCCTGACCTGTCACGAATGACCGGTCGGCATCGCAGCCGGCGACAGGAACTTGCGGACGATATCCGTAATCCGATCCTGGTGGAGCCAGACCGGCGGATCCTCTTCTCCGGCCTTCGTTTCGATCTTCCTGACCAGGTTGGCGAGCAGTATCTCCTCGGTGCCATCACCCTGAGCTCCGGTCGCAGTCATGCCAGACTGTCCGGACCTGACCTTTTCACTGAGGCGAGAGATTACCTCCGAAGCCCGTGAGGGCCAGAAATCCGGGGCCAGGTCATCCACCCAGGAACAGAAACCGCGCGTGAAGGCCAGGCTGTTCTTCCTGTCCGCCCAACCACAAATCCCGACGAAACCATCCCGATTGAACGTAACGGCTTCCCGGTTGTCGAAATAGTCGGAGCTGCAGCGGATCTCGACAATTCGCCTCCCTCCGATACCGACGATCCGGATGCGCCCACCGACTTTTATGTCCCGCATATCCTCGCTGGTCGACCTGATAGATCGGTTGAGGTGTCTCACCAGAAGACGGAAATCTTCCCGATCAAGATCCTCAATGGACAGGCCGCTGGAGGCGAGATACTCCCTTGCGTGACAGCGGGCATGCAGGCTCATGCCGTCTGTTCCTCCACCATGCGCAGACCGAGGACACACCAGCCTGGCGCAATTCCATCCTGACCGCCCTGCTGAACGAATTCGATGCGGAAGCTCTTCCTGATGGAGTTCCGGGTCTGAGGATCCATTTCAGCATAGCGACCCGTGTCGTCCATCATGCGATAGACGATGATGTCCCCCCGCTGAAAGTCGGCATGGACCGGTCTTGTGTCGAAGGAGCGATCGCCGGCCGCGAGCAACTCGAAGCGGTGCTTGATCAGGTCCAGCTTGTGAATGCGGGTCATCGATATCTCCACATGAGAATTTGTTCGATGTTACCCGATCGCCTGTCAGAAAGGCAAACAATTTCACATGGCGCAATGCCGTTGTATGCTGGTCGCCGATCAGAGACCAGGTGCATCCTCCAGGTCCTGGCCTGGCGTCTGTCCCGCCTCGATGATCTCCAGGGTTCCGCGCTCTGGAAGCACCACCGGCGCACCCCAATAGTTCACGCCAACCCGGTTCAGAGCGTCCCTCCAGCCATCAGCTGATGGCACCGAAACGATGCCATTATCATCATAGGTCGGAAGGATATCGGAATACTCGACCCCATCCCGGTCGATATTGATCCACTCCGCTCCCAAGCCGCGCGCAAGCGCCTGGATCAGCACCAGATCCGGATGGCGTTCAGCAAGAGGCTTGAAGAGCCCCGCAGTGAAAGCGCGATCGAGGGGTGCATCATCGCCCCGATAGGAGTTCACCAGGAACCCTTCCTCCCGGATAGCAATAGACGGGCCCTCGGACATATCACCCTTTTCCGCCTCGATCCTCTCGATCGTGTCACGGGAAAGATGTGCTGTCGAAATGGTGAGGATCGTGGCTTGCTCGATCCCGAATTCGTTCTGCTTTGTCATGACGTAACCTCACTGTCGGTCCACACTAATATAGAAGAGCGATGCGAAAAAAATGCAAACCAATCAGGGAGCGGGAGATGTATCGAGCTCCGTTTCCGGAGGGGATATCGAAGTCCAGCAGTCGGATACCCATATCTCGATATCTTCGGGCGCGATCGATCTGGAAACGAACCAGCAGCCATCGGCCTCCCTCGGATCTGGGTTCCTGTCCTGCAACCTATCTTCCTTGATCCTGAGCAGGCAGGGGCGCGTTTTCGACATTTGCACCGCATAGAACTCCGCAGCCCGGATCGTGTCACAAAAGAAGACCCGATCCTGCCTGTGGAGCGCATATCCGTCCTTGGCCCAGGAGCTTTTCTTGTTGGGTGCAAGTCCTTCGATCCCGATCAGGCGAGCTCGGGACATCGATGTCCCGTGATAAAAAAAGCCAGCTTCGGTGATGGGAATGGGAATTCCGCTTGCCGCCGCCTGAGATGCAATCATGTCACGTTGCTCTTGCGTCATCCTGAACAACTCGGTGGGAGATATCTTCTCTCTGACGACCCACGCATTGAATCGCCTGCCTTTTGCAGCGATCCTGTCCAACTCGAAACGGTCCATGTCCGGCGCCCTCATCAGTGCTCGAAACCAGGAGTCGCATCATCGTCGATGTCAGGATCGATCCCCAAATCCCTGATCGCACCATCCGGATCCTCCGGCGGCCAGATCCTTTCCTGTTCGGCATGGATCAGATGAAGCCCCGGGAGCTCGCCCCGCGGGTCCAGAGCCAGGGACCAGCCATGATCTTCGGCGACTTGGTAAAGGCGTTCCTGCCGCACCATATCGATACGCTCCACCATCGGGAACTTCATGTCCCGGAACTCCTCGTAGCTTCCCATCCGCGGATGGGATTTCCCCAAATCCGTGAGTGCCCAGGATCTTGCCATGCTGGTGCGGGTGTTGTCGTCCCAGACCGGGCGGACGAACCCTTTCGTCTGCAGCTCATCGAGCGCCATCATGGCTGTCTGATGAAGCTTGATCTCCACATTCGAGACCGTGAACACCCGATCCCTGTCGCCGAACTGGCTGAACAGGACGGCCTTCGCCGCAGGGGAGATATTGGGCAGGTCCAGGACATCCCAGATCAACTCGCGCGGGGGGCTCTTGTCCTCCCATGCGACAGCCTTTCCATCGGGGTAGACGTGACCATGCGATGTTTTCCCGACCTCGACAAAGGAATAGGCGTCGCCCACAGCAATTTCGTGTTCCTCGACCAGCCTGTTGAAGATCTCCACAGGCTGGTCGTCAAGGCCAGTCCTGGCAATGATGGGGTCGCGACCGCGTGCGCGTAGAACGTATTTTTGTGCCATGTCGATCCTCATCCATCAGCATGCCTTCAAGTTAGTCCGGCCTGTCGAAAAACCCATAAGCCTCGGTGAAAAACGCGACGGGACCGGTTTCCGGACGGTGTTTGCAACCACCGCCGGACCTGGTCCCGCCACTTCGCTCCCGCCGTTCCAGATACGCGGACCGGGCGCGCAACTCAGACACTGAGCCTCAGTGCATCTTGCCTTTCAAATGAATCATCACGCATTGAAATTCACCGTCATCAATCGACACCCGGGGGCCGGCCGCCTCCGCCTCGAGGCCACACCGGCTGAAAAACCGTGGCCAAGTGGCATCGGTCAGTGCGATGAGATGAAGTGCTCCCAACTCACGGGCTGTTTCAATGATCGATTCCACAAGACGCATTTGCACCCGGCGCCGGCCGCCTTGGGGGATGGCGTGATCGATGAAGACGCGGGTCAACTCCCAGGTATTCTGGTCGACCGGCGCTTCTGAATCCAGAAGATTCTCCGGGATCGACCCGCCAAGAATTCCGTTCTGGGCGTCGCGGATCATGTAACTGTAGCTGCCGCATACCGCCGTGGTCGGAGTCAGACGGAATCCGGCAAGCACGCGCTCACTGTCGTGAATCGCGATCCACCTGCTCATCGGCGTATCGTATTGGTCGAATTCCATTCCATCGGTTTCCGGAAGCTGCCACTTCCGACGGTCGATGAAATGTTGCTTCCTCGCGCGAAACAAATTCGCGAAGAGCTCCCCATGTTTATGGATGTTCGAATAGGATAGGGTGGTCGTCTGCACGAAAATCGTTCCTGTTCAGCAAAAAGTTGATCGTTATTGGATCGGGATTTACGGATCTGGCCTTCAGACGCTGCCTCAGCGACGTCACGTGCGGCAAGCCAGCGTCAGAATATGCGGCTTTCCCTGTCCGCTCTTGCAATTTTCCTCGTCGCAGATCCTGATGTCCTGGATGCGCGGCCGGTCGCGCAGGGCCGTGTAGAATGGACTTGCGACTGCAGAAGCGGCACATTCCGCCATGGCTTCGGCTTCTGCCACGCTATGAGCATTGAAGGCGCTTCCGCGGAAAGCCTTGCGGACCGCATCGGCGACAGCCTCCCTGACCTGGAGATAGGCATCGACGTCAGTCATGGCTGAACCTCGTCCTCGATCTCATCCTCTTCCAGATTCTGGATCCATCCGGCCCAGGCTTCTTCCTCTGCCTGGCTCAAGTCGAAACCGAGATTGCGCAACTCCGACAGCATCTCGCGGCCGCCCTCTGCGGTTTCATCGAAATCGATGATCGCAAGACCGCCGAGAGACAGGTTGGCCTGGCCGCAAGAGGGAAAGGCGGGCTTGCGTTCCTCCTCGCTGGCTGCCTGATGAACCTTCAGGTATTCCAGAAGGCGGGGATCATCCTCACTGCGGACATCGCGTGGAAAAACGAGTTCGAATTTCTCACGGGCGGTTCTTTCGATTTCGGTTACCTCGTCATAGGACCGTTCGCCAGGGAAGGTGGCCGTGGCAAATGACGCATTCAGCCATTCGACCGATGCCCCATGGGTCTCCAGGAAGAACTCGACATCCTTTCTGGAGATGGTGAGCTCGTATGAGGTGATCAGGCCCGCCTCGGAGAGTTTGCGCAGTTGGGCATGATGGCTGTCCATGTCGGCATAGACATTCGAGAAGGCGAGGATCCTCGTCAGATCCGTATAACCCTGCATACTGAGGATGGATCCGGTCATGAAATCCGTCACGATCAACCCGTATCCAGAAGGATGAAGACCATCCGACTTCTGCTTGCCATCGGTGATTTTCCCGATCGCATACTCGATGCCTGCGTTTTCCCCGCGGGCAAATGCCGGTGTCAGCATCCCGGTCGGAAGCGTGTTCGTCCAGCCTGTAAAGCATCGGACTGATCCGGTCGCATCCCTGATGACCCAGTTGAGTGTGCCGCCCATCTCAGGACCTTTCCATATCTTCATGAATGGGTTTCACGATTGGCGGTAGCAATGCATCGATGCGGGACCGATCGACAGGGTTTTCGAGAGGATAGATACCGTATTGTGCCTTCAGGTAGCGATTTGCCGCCGACAGGATATCGTCCTGCGCCATTTTCACCGTGTATTGAAGCGCCTCCTGGTCTGAAAGGCGGGGCAGCGCCCTGATTTGCCCAGAGTAGATCATCGCCGAACGGTCACCATCGATGCGTGGTGTCAGGTAATCTCCATCCCTGTCCCGGCCTAACGCCCAAGTGTCGATGATCCCGGCCGCCCGCCGGATGGTCGCTTCTTCGATACCGGCGACAAGCTCCTCGGCCTTTTCAGCCCGATAGTTTTCCCTGACCCAGTCGACCTGAAGGGCATCGCACTGCTTCTTCAGGCGGTCGACCTCCGCCCGAAGCTCACGGCTTTCATCCGCGAGCTTTCGCAGCTGCGCCCGGGACAGGACAACCGGCCCGTCACCGTTCAGGATAATCCCGATACGGGTCTCCGGGTCATCTTGAGGTTTTTCACACATCGGAGGCGCTCAGTTTCTGAAGGAAGTTCCTGGTCTGCTCCGATGATCCGCTATCCTGAAGCAACGCCTCGGCAACTGGATCACCGCGTTTCAACAGGCCCAGGATGACATTCGCGGCAAAGCGCGTCAGGGCCGGACAGGCGGCCGGTGTCGTGACCGTCAGTGCCTCTCCAACAGGTTTGACCGCTTGTTTGCTGCGGATTTTCTCGACCTTCGTCCAGACCCTGGAGAGTTCCTTTTCGCCGGCATCATGCATGTCGATGCCTTGCTTCAGGCAATAGGCGGCCAGTGTCAGCATGACGCCGCCGACCTCCTGCTCGGGCTCCCCCTTGGGACGTGACCAGACATAGCCGATCATCGCCGCGGCGCGCTCGATCGGATAATCCCCGGACTGAAGCAGCTCGAGGACCTCTTCCAGGAGGCGATCACCTCGCTCGAGGTGATCGTTGCTGATCTCGGGTCCGAAGCAAGCCTCCATCCATGGTGCTACCCGAGACTGGAGACTTCCCTCAGCCTCCCGCATCGCCGATGCCGAAGAAGGCGCCCAATACAGCTCCCGTCCATCGGGAAGCCGCCCCACGGGACGATAAGGCGCCTCAGCAGCGCTGTCGCTCGCTGCGGCCTTCATCACAAGCCATCCCGGTTGACGCTGTGCATGACGCAGTCGCCGCTGATGACCCAGCCGAAGCGATCCCCGTCACCGCCCCAGCCACGACCGTAATGATTGTCCATCCTCGCACATTTACATCCCAGAGCCATGGCGGCATCGCTGCCTGGCTTTGGCGGGAGAGCGGAACCACCGGGAGGTGGCGCATAGGATGACTGCATCGCGGGGGATGACTGAACTGACATGCTCATCTTCGCCTTTCCTCAGTCCGGCCACTCGACACGAACCCGATGGCCGCAGCTGTCGCAGCGATAGTCGTCGCAACATCCGTCCGAGCAGCCACCGTCATCGGCCATCGGCCGATCGCAGCATTGCGGCCCTTTGACCCGACCGGCATCCAGGACCTCGGCGGGCTTGTATCCGCTCGGAGCTTCGCGGATCTCCGTATTCGACATGTATGGCATTCCGACCTCTTACGTTTTCCTGATCATACAACAGCCCAACCGTGACTGTCATGCGAAAATGTATTGGAGAATCCGTATCGATGAGAGCGGGTCGTTGATCTGTAATCAGGATCACGCAATGATTTCAGCGCTGGTCAGGCGAAAACCTGCGTGATAATCTGCATGAGAAAATGCCTCAAGAGGAAAGCACCATGGGTCTCATTTCTGCCATCGTCTGGCTGATCGTCGGTCTGATCGCCCTGAGCCTCGCGCTCTCGATGATCGTCATCACCCCGCAGCGCCACGTGAAGGTTCTCGAAACCTTCGGTAAGTATTCCGGCTATCGCAAGGCGGGCCTGAGCTTCAAGGCGCCCTGGCCGATCCAGGCCGTGTCCGCCGTGAAATCGCTGCAGACCATGGAGATCTCGCAGGAGGTTTCCGTGATGTCGGCAGACAACGCCTCGGTCATCCTGCCGATCCGGATCCAGATGACAGTCGATGAATCGGATGTGGAAGCGGCAACCTACAAGCTCGACAATCCCGCGCAGCAGATCAAATCATATGTGACCAACCAGGTCAGGGCCACTGCCGGGCGGATGAAGATGATCGACCTGTTCAAGGCGCGTGATGCCTTCAAGGACGATATCGAGCAGGAGCTCAGCGCGAAGATGGCCGAATGCGGCTATCGGATCATCGACGTACTGGTCGACGATCCGCAGCCTTCGGCCGAACTCCGGGCGGCATTCGAACGTGTCCTGGCCTCGGAGCGGCTGAAAGAGGCGGCAATCAACGAGGCCGAGGCAAACAAGACCATGCTGGTGGCAACCGCAAAGGCCGAAGCAGAAAGCGTGCGTGAAAAAGGGAAGGGCCTGGCCGATTTCCGCAACACCATCGCAGAAGGGCAATCTGCCGCCATGAAGAAATTCATGGATGGGACCGACCTGACGCATAAGGATGCCCTTTCGTTCATGCTGGCCGTCAACGAGATGGAAGCGCTGACGACTGTCGGCCAGTCGGGCGGCAAGGTGATCTTCGTGACGGGTTCTGCCGGCGGGCGGGACAACAGCCCGGCGATGTTTCCGCTTCTGGCGGCAAACCTGGAGCCTGGCAGTGCAGCGCCGAAATCCGCGGCAAAGCCACCGCGCAAACCATCGGCTGTGAAGGCCGAGAAGGTGATCGAAGCAGAAGCTTGATCCAACGCATATGAGAAAACAATATAGCCGGCGGAGTTCCCGCCGGCTATATTGTTTGCAACGGTCGAGGAACCTCAATGGCGAAAAAGCTTCTCTGGGTCGAAAACGAGGGTGAGCCACCCTACGCGGAGGCTGATACGGGCACCTATGTGATCAATGAACATTACCGAATGGTCGAAAGGATCATCGGCCATGGCCGATCGTTTCAGACGCGACTGGAACGCATCAGCCTCGAAAAGGGAGCAAGCCTGGAAGACCTCAAGACGGCTGCGCAGGACGATATGGACGCTCGCATCGCTCAATGGTCAGGTGTGGCATGATCGAAGGGTTCTATTGGCCGGCCGCCGCCGCGGATGCCGAAGCGGCCGCAGCTGAGGAGGTGCGGAGGCTCCTGAAGACGCCTTTGCGCAGTTCCGCACTGGATCCAGGGTCATGTTTCGATCCATGGCTGCTCTTCACATCCATCTTCGGCGCCGACGCGTCATTCGATGAATGCGCGATCGCGGTTCTCGAAGACCTGGAGAAGATGACGGACAGGCGTTGCGACCTCGCCGGGCTTATGTTCAGGGAGATGCTTTGTAAGGCCAGGCTTTGCGAATATGAGGAAAGTCCCCATGCTTGTCGGGCTACCTCGGCATTCAGGCCCCTCCTGTCGGAACTGCTTGCCAGATGGAGAGAATTTGCCTCGATGAAAACTGGATTCCACGAGGGAAACGGAAGAAATCTTCGGCAATCCGCATAGATAGAAAGAAGAAACTGTTCCTGGAGCATTTTCAAGAGGGAAGGCGAAAAATGAAAATCCTTGAGCGGATATCGTTCTTTTTCGGTAAAAGAAACAAAGAAAAAGAGCAGTCGGAAAAAACTCCAAAAACTCAAAACCGACTTCCTGGAAGGTCGAGCTCTGGCCGGAACACGGATACGTCAGGTAATCTCGCCATCCACCAGACATTCCTCAACCTGACCGATCCTGGTCATGATGGGGCCAGAAAATCTGGCAATCGACACGATCGGGTAGAGGATCAAGCCGCCGATCGGACCGATGGTGGCATTCAGGATTCCGGCCGGGAGAGTGGTGCCAACTGGTCGGGGAGTTACAGCAGTTCCTCGAGTTACGACAGCTCCTCAAGTTCCTCGAGTTACGACTCGTCGAGCTCTGGAAGCGATAGCTCCTATTGAGGCCGGGATGAGGGAAACAGAAAAGGCTGCCTGGAGCAGATTTACCCAGGATATTCCTGCTGACCTTCACGATGACATCCAGAAGTCGATGTTCGAGCTCGCCCATTATGGCGGATCGCATCCCTATGTGACCATCACCGACGTCGTCCATCATGACGTGCTGAACCTCAGCGCAGAAGGGATCGTGACAATCGGCGATCGCGAATTCTCCTTTACGATCAGATCCGGAAACAATAACGGCTCCGAGCTTCTTGACTGGGATACTGGTAAAGGTATCGATCGAACACCCCCGGTCGTCGAAGTGATCGCACCTGTCTATTCGCGTATTGCTGAGATCCGGAGTGCGGCAGATGCTGCCGCACTCCTCAGCGAGTGGGACGATGCGCTCGACCCCGCGACGGAGATCGGGAAGAACCTGTCGGGACTGGCTGGCAAACGTGCCTACGACCGGCATTTCGCTCCAGGCACGGGAACCTCGCGCCATTGGGACCGGAAGGCGGGCGAAAGAGGCTATGAGATCGTCGAGGAGGATGTTGCCATAGACAGGCGCAAAACCCTCCTGGGGGCTGTTCTCACGGTGCGCCCAACCTACGCAAAGTTGCTGAAGGGGAAGGGTGCCTGCGCTACTCTCCGGGCCTGGACAAGCCTGCAAACGACACCTGGAGATCTTTCCGAGCGCCTGAACGGCCATCTCGCCGCGGTTATCGACCGACTGTCGCAAGGCAGGGGAACATGTGTCCTCTATGAGGAGCAGAAGGTCGTCTGGAAAGACGGCTATGAGATCTGCGACGGAATCCAGGCACGAGCCACGAAAGAGCACCTCGTGATGCGGAGTCTGCGACTGGAACCCATCCCCGGTTTCGACAGGAAAGACCTTCCCGAGAGCATGATTTCCTCCTTCATCAGAGGATTTCCCCATTTCAGAGAAGATTTCCCGGAACCAATCAGGGTTGATCCACTTCGGGAAGGGGCAAGACTTGTGCTTGAACTGGCGTCCGTTGTCTCCAGGCGGGAAGGGCTCGACATACCGCAATCCTTCCGCGATAAGGCCGCGGAAATCGGTTTTACGATCGGATGGATCGACGACATGGCAGCATTGACGCCTGAACTGCAGGATGCGGATCTGCCATGCCCGTGAAACACGGGGAAGGCCAAGAGTGGAAACAGGGTTTCGAGCTCGTTTGTGCAAAAGCCGCCGAGAAGCGGGTCACTGTCTCCGGCCGATGCCTGCTCTCGGGATCCGGCCGCAGGACGTTGATCCTTCAAACCGTCTTCGTGCCGCCAGAGGACAGGGGTTGGGGCATCGGAAGCGGGATCATCCGGGGTATCCTTGCCTGGGCCGACCAGGCTGGAACGACAGTCAGGCTGACGCCGGACGCGACATTCGCGGGGATGAGCCTGCCGCGCCTGGAGCGTTTCTGGAGAAGCTTCGGCTTCGTGCCGAACCAGGGTGCCAACGGGGATCCGGTCTTCGCACAGAGCCTGGTTCGGGCGCCTTTGGCAGAAGAAGATCTGGCCGCCCTTCCGAAGTAAAGGCGGTGGAAGAGGCTGCTCTCGCTACGGTCGAGAGCCGGGCGGCTGGGACGGGATCGCAGTCCTAAAGACCCAATGCCGCCCTGGCCAATGCGCGCGGATCGTTATGGCCGCCGGCGATCGCCTCCAGGGCGCGTCTCAATTGATCATCGTGCTGAATCGCTGCCTTTCTCGGAGTTCGGGTTCGGGGAAGGTAATTCGCCGGCGGTAGGACCGTTCCAGCGACATACCTCGCGATCGAACCATCGCCATCGGGCACCCATTGCAGCGAAACCGGAAACAGCGGTGGGGTGATCCGTTCCCAATAGTCCGCCGCGCAGGCCGGTTCAAAACCGCTAGGGCCACCACAGGCTGGAGATTTCCGACCGATACGCGAGCCGTCGCGGTCATAGAGGACCAGATCCAGGAGAACCGCCTCATCGGAACCCGGATCCCGGTAGACGTCTTTCACCTTCCCGACATTTCTGTGATCGCCACGGGATGCGACCCAGTCGCCAGGCTTGAAAGGAAACGGCTTCTGCATGGCATGATCTCCTGGGTCCGATGAGAATTTCAATGAGCGTCTGGAAGAGAGTTGAACTCGTTCTTCACCTTTTCGACTTCTTTCTTCCGCGTTTTCTCGTTTTCAGAATTCGTCGAAGATCCGGAAGAGATGATCACCGCCGGGCGATTTTCCTTCTCCATGCGTTTAGCGTTCTGTTCCACGATCGCAGAGCTGACCGCCGGCGCGGAGATATCGTTCCTGGGCATCCAAACCGATGAGCGGCCAGCGGTCAGCAGCGCCAGGACCAGAACGGTCCCGAACAGGAGAAGGCGCCCGACAGGCAGGGCTGCGGCTTGAGATGCGGATTTCCTGGCGTTGTGGTTCCTGAGAGTGCCCGCGATCCCAGAAACGGCAAACACCGCAATGGACAGACAGGCAATCAGAATGGCCCAGGAAAGAAGGATATACGAAAGTGTCATGGCTTTTCCTTTATTTTGATTGAGCAAAGGGGCGGATAACCGCCCCGATCCCATCATTGGCGCGCGGCTTCCCGCGCTTTGCGCTGATCCTCGAAGGCCTTGCCAAGGCCGCCGATCATCACCGAAGGGTTGTTCAGGGCCTCGGTGGGCAGGAAGACGATCTGGTTGTCGGATTTCGCCAGCTCTTCGAGGATCCGAAGACCGCGCTGAGCGACGAAGGCATCGGAGAAGCCCTCCTTCAGCTTCTGTTCGACCAGGACCTGGGTTTCAGCCTCTTTCAGGTCGACAGCCTGCTGAAGTTTGGCAACTTCCAGCGCGGCTTCTGCTTCGCGCAACGACACTTCCTTGTTGGCTTCCGCCTGCAGGATGGCGATCTCTCGCTCCTTGCGCTTCAGCTCAGCTTCGGTCACGACCGAAGGGGGCTGTGCATCGTTCAGGCCGAAGTTCAGCACCTTGACCGGCCGGCCTTCAAGGGCCTCGACCACCTCCGCGAAAAGCTCGGCACTGATTGAATCACGGTTCTCCATGACCGTCGCGATATCATATTTCGCAAGCACGGAGCGTGCTTTTTCACGCACGATCTGCTGGGCGTAGGTCTCGTAGACCGTGGAAGCGCGGATCGCCTTCACCCTTTCCGTCACCGGCTGGGCCGAAACCCGGCTGAAGATCATCGACAGGTCCTTCTCGGTATCCGAGGTGGCAAAGGTGCCACGGACATCGACCGTCAGGTTCAGGCGATCCTTCGGCATATAGAGCTCGAAATTCTCGGAGATGCCGTAATCGCTGATCTCCGCGATGATCAGCGAGTCGCACGTCAGGCACATGTTCGACAGCCGGATCTTCGATGGCGGCAGGACGCCCTCTTTCAGGCCGGCGCTGGTGCTGATCATTCCGCGATGCGCGGTCGGCACCTCGACCGTTTCGCCGATACAGCCGGCGAGGGAGAGCGCCATGCCCAATGGGACGAGGACGCGCAGAAAACGGCGAAAATTCATGGTTCATCCTTTCAAACTCGAGGCTTCTGCCCTTCATGCGAAAACTATCATCGTGAGGTGTTTGCAACAATAACATTTTCGCATGACATGGAATCCCGCTCAGGAAAGGAATTACCGTTGATTTTTCCAGAGAACCATATCATGTGGTTGCACCTTTCATAGTGCCAGGGATGTCGGGAATGCAGTTTGTAATCAGTTCGGACCTCGAAGCCGGAAGCAGTCCACAGATCAAGCGGATCTTGTCTGGGAAGGACGTACGGATCGCTTCGGCATTCCTTGGCAGCGGAGCGGAAGACGCTGTCCAGGCAGGGTCCAGGCTGATTTGCGATATCGGCATGGGCGGCACAAACCCCCACGCATTGAAGGCGCTTTCCGAAAAGCTCGGCGAAAACCTGAGATGGCTGCCCGACTTCCATGCGAAGGTATATCTCTCGGACGAGGGCTGCGTTGTTGGCTCGGCCAATCTTTCAAGCCGCGGAGTTGGCTTTCTTTCGCCCGCCAGGCTGATCGAAGCTTCAGTGCTCATGGACGGGAATGAGGAGGCTGCCCGGACCGCGGCCGATTGGTTTGAAACCAACTGGAAGGAGGCTTCCATCGTCGGCCCAAGGGAAATCGCCTGGGCCCTTGCCACCTGGAACTCCGACAAGCGCGGTGCCCCGGTCGGGAAGCGGAAATACGGATCCTTCCTCGAGGCGCTCGAGGACCAAACGGGTGTCGCGCGCGAATGGAAGTATATCCTTACCAGGGAGCAGTTAAGCCCTGGCTTCGCAAAGGCAGCCGCCGAAAAGGAGAGCGAGATCATCCGCGCGGCAGGATGGCAGCCTGAAGGCAAGATCGACGTCTATGCCAATCTGAAGGGGGCCGACGACATGGGCGGTTACTATATCGGCCTCCATCGCGGGGGCGGCGGCCGGCTGCACCTGCTCGCGCTGCGCTTCATCGGCAATATGGACCTGGAGGATATCGATGATGAGGACGACTCCGGCACCGCATCCTATTTCGCCATTCTTCCCTGGTCCGTGACCGGAATGCCGGCGTTGGGCGATGAGGATAAAAAAGCGAAGGGCGCCCTGAGCGCGGCTATCCGGGATGCCCGGAAGAAGAGGTTCGGTCGTGCGATCAGTGCGAGCAAATTTGCCGGCGTCCTCCGTCAAGGCCTGACTCTCGCCGAGGACCGACCCTCCTGGGGAAGCGCATGAAAAAAAGTGGGTCGAAGATATGCCCCCCTCCAAGCTACGGCATTGGTGGGGGGCATGGGTCTTGATGAAGCACGATCACATGGCGTAAACGAGCCCATCATCATCAAGATCGAGATTGACCGGTCCCCAAGCCTCGCAGGCGTTGGTGAGGCGCTCGGCCGCTTCTTCGGCTGCGCCGGTGAAACCGCGATCCCAATATCCGACACCTGCGCCGTCGCGGGTGAACAGGAAATCGATCCCGGCGTTCTCCATCGTATATCGATCACCAGGCCGCGAGCCTGGCGCGATCAGGATCGCAAGATCTGCGGCATTCTCCTCGCAGAACCTGGCGCAATCCGTTTTCATTTTCTCAAGGGTTTCCAGTCCAAGATCCGTGAAACCGTGTTCCTTCAGATCCGGCTCACCGTCGCACTCACCCAGCGGCGCCGTGAAGAAGACAGCGGAAATATATCCTCGCAAAAAGGGAGGAAGGCTCCTGAATTGCTCGGTTGCACTGCCCCCAAGGTAGAACTGGTCTCCCGGAGGACGACGGGAAGGGTCATCGAAATGCATATCGTTATTCCGTTCCTCAGAGGCCTGGGCCGCCATTGCCTGCAACGCCAACCACCTCGGGATCCCTGGCGACCCATTCGATGGATTCATCATCATCAGGAAGATAGCTGGAGTTGTCGAAGTCATAGCTCCGCATCATCTCCAATGCTTCTTCTTCGGTATCGGCCTCGACCAGGAACGTCCTGTCGTAGGTCTCGACGACACGCGCCTTGATTTCGAATTTTGCCATGGATCACTCCTTAAAGCGACAACGGGTCGTTTTCCGGCTCTGATGCGGCCGCATGAATGGCCTCGATCAGCGCGATTTCGCATTTCAGCGTGTGCTTCAGGTTTTCGTAGACGAGTTCCTGGCTCGGGAAGTTAGCCTTCGCCTTCTTCAGCATGGGGAAGAAAAAATCATTGGTCTCGTCGATGTATTCCCGCTGTTTCTCCAGACTGAACACGCCGACCATGGACGAATGGTTGTGATGGCGATCGGCACCTTTCACCACCGAGGCGATCGGGTCGGCTGCGATTGCCTCGAACACAAGCTCCGGGCGCCGCTTGCGGCCGCGGACGACTTTGGTCAGCGCGTCGACAGCACTGGCTGTCATTGCCCCGAAACGGTCGCGGATATCGCGATCCGATACGTCAAAATCTTCCCGGACATCATGCAGGAACACCGCAGCGAAGGTTTCCTGCGGATGCTGAAGGGATGGGCTCAATGTCCTCAGATATTGCGCGATGGAAATCTGATGATCGAATTCAGGAGTGATGCCATCCTTCCGCGTCCCGGTATGAAACCCGCGCGCATAGTGCATCGCGTCCAGGGCCATGTAGTGACCGCGCCCTGTAAGCCAGCCGATGAGCTGGGTCTTTCTCTTCTCGATCTCGAGCATCTTTTCATCCATAAGCTTTCCTTTTCGCATGAATTTACATGGCCGGGACCGGAGCCCTCAGTCCTTCGATAACGGCTTCTGCCGAAGGAAGCCCGGACAATTCCGGATCCTCAATGTCGATCTGTGCAAGTCCCAACTCGGGAGCAAGGGAATCCAGGACCCTGTAAGGCTCGAAATTCGTGACCTGTCCGGGATATCCCATCATGTTCGAGGTGAATGCGATCGGCCCATGCAAGCCGTTCACGATCCCCCGCCTAGCCTGATGGGTATGCCCCGAAATCCAGGCATCCACCTTCAAGCCAAGAACGTCTTCACGCAGGTCACTGACATAGGCAGGCGCGTAAGGTCCTTTTCCGGCACTCTCGGCCAGAACCTCCGGAACCGGGAGGTGATGGGTCATGACAACGGTCGGACCGTCGAAATCCTTGCGCAACGCCTCGACCAACCAGGACCGGTCATGAAGATGCATGGCGCGTGTGTCTTCAGGCTGAAGATAGCGGTCGCGGACCTCATCCGACACGATGATCTTTCGATAGTCGTTGATGACCACAGATGCCCCGAACATCTGGTCCTGGTGATTGCCGACGATGTCGAAATCGGTCCACAGAGTGCATGCAAGCAAGCGCGTGCCCGCAATCTCCATGCTTTCCCGATCCAGGACACGAATATCATGGCCCTGTTCGCGGGCGCGCTTGACCGCATCGGACATGCGTCCCGGCAATGATGTGAACTCATTGTGGTAGAATTCGTGGTTCCCTCTGATAGAGATCACGGGGACCTTCCAGGCCTCATGGATCTCCACCAGCGCATCGACATGGTCGATACCGCAGGCGAGGTCGCCTGCGATCAGGATCCCATCGACCGAGCCTGCAGGGCAATCGAATGTCGGCATGGGGAAGTCGACCGGCTGCGAGGCATTGCCGAATTCACGATGCAGGTCCGACCATTGAAGAAAACGCGCCATGCCGTTGATCCCGGTTGTTCTCTCCCAGTTTAGAATGCCCTTGCGAAAAAGACACGCCAGAAATAGAATGATAAGCACTTTCTCATAAGGCGAACGGGCAGGGTAATGGCGGCTGAAGTTCGATCTGACTTCCTCCAGATCATGCAGGAGCGGGGATTTGTCTCCGCCTGCACCAACATGGCGGCACTCGACCAGATGCTGACCAAAGCGCCTGTCACCGGCTATATCGGCTACGATGCCACGGCGCCAAGCCTGCATGTCGGGCATCTGGTGAACATCATGATGCTGCGCTGGTTTCAGCACTGCGGTCACAAGCCGATCGTGTTGATGGGCGGCGGGACCACCCGGATCGGAGATCCGTCGTTCCGATCGAGCGAACGCCCCATGCTGACCCATGAGGAAATCGCTCGCAATATGGAAGGTCTGCTGAGACCATTCCACCTTCTTCTTGACGATCCCACCAACCCGCCGCTCATCCTGGACAATGCGGATTGGCTGGATGGCCTGAAATTCATCGATTTCCTGCGGGACATCGGTCGTCATTTCTCGGTCAACCGCATGCTGTCCTTCGATTCCGTCAAGATTCGGCTGGACAGGCTGGAGAGCCTGAGCCTTCTCGAGTTCAACTACATGTGCATGCAGGCTTATGACTTCCTGCACCTCGGCAGGGTGCACGGCTGCCGGTTGCAGATGGGAGGATCGGACCAATGGGGAAATATCGTCAACGGGATCGAGCTTGCACGACGGGCCGACGGGCGTGAGCTTTTCGGTCTGACAACGCCGCTCATCGAAACATCCGATGGAAAGAAGATGGGCAAGTCTTCGGGCAAGGCCATCTGGCTCAATCCGGACATGCTTTCGGCCTACGAGTTCTGGCAGTTCTGGCGCAACACTCATGATGCGGATGTGGGCCGTTTCCTGAAACTGTTCACGGAGCTGCCTGTTCCTGAATGCGACAGGCTGGGAGCCCTCCAGGGAGCAGATATCAACGAAGCCAAAAAGGTCCTCGCCGACGAGGTCACAATGCTGATCCATGGTCCAGACGCGGCACGAGAGGCCTCGGAGACGGCCGGTAATGTCTTCGGGCAGGTCGGCGACGGATCCGGCCTCGACGAGATTATCGTCTCGGCGGATGTGCTCTCGGAAGCGGTTTCCGCATCCAGGATCGTTGTCCTTACCGGACTGGCCGCTTCAGGCAAGGAAGCAAAACGCCTGATCCAGGATGGCGCTGTGCGCTTTGACGGATGCCTGGTCGACTTGGCCACGAGAACGGACCCGAACCACATCCAGGACGGGTTGGTCGTCTCGATCGGGAAAAAGAAACACCGGATGCTCCGGGTTTCTTGAAAGGAACGGAAAGGAAATACGATGTCTTCATATCCGCGCTCCCTGGAGGGATTCAACCGCGCTTTCGAACAGGCGAAATGGATGGCCAGAAACCATCCGGACAAGTCCTACGGTCTTTACGTGGATATCGACAGGCCGGATGAATACGGTCTGTCGCTTGCCTCGCTGATTGCCAAGGAAAAGGTCGCTCCTGGCACCGCGGCGAACATCATCGACGCGGAAGGGAATATGACCCGCATGTTTGCCGAGGACGACGGGCCTGAACCGGCCTGAACCGGTTGTTCATTCATGAGCATGGAGAAAGCGAAAGCCGGCACATTGTGTCGGCTTCATGATTTCGTCGCCTGATCCGTTCAACGCTTGTTGCCCAGAAGTCTCAGCAGGGTCAGGAAGAGGTTGACGAAATCCAGGTAGAGGGTCAGTGCGCTCATCACCGCGACCTTCCGCAAACTCTCATCACCACGGCCCGCAAGCTGCAGATACTCACCCTTGATCTTCTGGGTATCATAAGCCGTCAATCCGGCGAAAATCAGGACACCGAGCACCGAAAGCGTAAGGTCGAGGGCTGTAGACTGAACGAAGATGTTCACCACCATCGCGATGATGAGGCCAAATAGACCCATGATCAGGAAAGCTCCCACGGCGGAGAGATCCCTTTTCGTCGTGTAGCCAAAAAGCGACAGTCCGGCGAAAGCCGCGGATGTGACGAGGAAGGTCTGGACGATTGATCCTGTCGTGTAGACGGCAAAGATCGTGCTCATCGACAACCCCATCAATGCGGCGAAGAGATGA